>JACCEE012000417.1_pt1 | contig 19663 bp, 19 predicted proteins | sample 7449931 | NCBI WGS metagenome assembly JACCEE01 (sample SAMN15323457, study PRJNA562643) | freshwater metagenome | isolation source: river surface water | place: USA:Blue River Watershed | collected 2017-08-19 | reverse complement strand
ATGCTCAACATTTGATGCAATTAAGTTCAGAAGATTTATGCCAGTCAGTTGGTCAAGCTGGTGGCTTTAGATTGGGGGCGATGAAATTGATTACCCCGCCTGCTGCATTTCCCTTAGTAAAGCAAAGTGCGAGTTCAATGATTGCAAATCGTTTAGTTTTGGTTGGTGATGCGGCTCATCAAGTTCATCCTATGGCTGGGCAGGGTGTGAATTTAGGTTTTAGGGATGTGGTTGAATTACTCAATGTATTATCTGACCGTCATCCTTCGGCCGATATTGGCGATCGTTTTTTGCTGCGTCGATATGAGCGTGCAAGAAAAACGGATGTTCTAGCAATTCAGGGACTTACGCATGGATTGTATGGAGTGTTTGATAGTAAGCATGCTTTAGTGAAAACGCTAAGAGAGTGGGGCTTGGCTTTACCAAATCAGTTGCCTGAATTTAAAAAGCAATTGATGAAATACGCCCTGATTTAGGGAATTAAATTTAATTATTAGGTTTTAGGAAATTATATGTTCAGAAAATTATCATTGGCTCTAGCGTTAATCACCTTTAGTTTGGTGGCATGCGCAGATGAGACTGCACTGCGAAAATTAATCGAAGTTGCATATCCAAAGATGAACGTGGAAAGCGTGACTAAGACCAACCATGCTGGCTTGTATGAGGTTTATATGGGCGGTCAAATTATCTACACTGATGAAAAATTCACTTTTTTAATTGCTGAAGGTCGTATGGTAGACACTAGAAGCAAGCGTGATATTACTTCAGATCGTTTAGCCGATTTAAGCAAAATAGATTTTTCTAGCTTGCCATTAGATCAGGCGATTAAAGTTGTCAAAGGCAACGGCAATAAAAAAATAGCGGTATTTTCTGATCCTGATTGTCCATTTTGTAAGCGTTTGGAACAAAATGAACTAAGTGCAATTAATGATGTGACGATCTATATATTTTTATTGCCTTTAGATCAGTTGCATCCAGATGCGGCTAATAAATCTAAGGCTATTTGGTGCAGTTCTGATAAATCTAAGGCTTGGAATGATTGGGTTTTAAATAGCCAATTACCTAAGAAAATAAATAATTGTGATACGCCATTGGAGAAGAATTCTGCATTAGCTAAAAAGCTTGGTGTTGCAAGTACACCAACTTTATTTTTTGTTGATGGAAAACGTATGCTGGGCGCTTATCCAGCTGCCGAAATTGAAAAAGCGCTATTGCCCAGTAAAAAGTAAGTAATTCAGATCAAAAAAACGGCTTTAAGGTCATCCTTAAAGCCGTTTTTATTTGAGCCTTTATTTCTTATTGCACAGATTTACATTTGACTGATAATTTCATCGCCAAATTGTGCGCTGCCTACTTGAGTTGCTCCATCCATTTGAGATGAGAAGTCATGCGTTACGCGTTTTGCACTAATGGCCTTCCCTACGCCTTTTAACACTAAATTAGCAGCCTCTGTCCAGCCTAGGTGACGAAGCATCATTTCAGCTGAAAGAATAATTGAGCTTGGGTTTGCGATATCTTTACCAGCAATTTTAGGCGCTGTGCCGTGCGTGGCTTCAAACATTGCAACAGTGTCAGATAGATTAGCGCCTGGCGCAATGCCAATCCCACCCACTTGTGCTGCAAGTGCATCAGACATATAGTCGCCATTCAAATTCAGTGCGGCAACAACATCGTAATCACTAGGGTGCAGCAAAATTTCTTGTAAGAATGCATCTGCGATGCAGTCTTTAATAATAATGCCGTTAGGCAGCTTGCACCATGGGCCGCCATCAATCTCTACTGCGCCAAATTCTTGCTTGGCGATTTCATAGCCCCAATCTCTAAAGCCACCTTCGGTGAACTTCATGATATTGCCTTTGTGGGTAATAGTGACAGACTTACGATTGTTGTCGATGGCGTATTGAATTGCTTTACGGATTAAACGTTTGCTACCATCAACAGAAACTGGCTTAATGCCAATTGCTGAAGATTCTGGGAAGCGAATTTTTTTTCGCATTCCCATGTCACTTAAAAATGCGATGACTTTTTCAGCTTCTGGCGTACCTGCCGCCCATTCAATCCCAGCGTAAATGTCTTCTGTATTTTCACGGAAAATCACCATGTCAGTTTTTTCAGGATGTTTAACTGGGCTAGGCACGCCTGTGAAGTATTGAATTGGGCGTAAGCAAACGTACAAATCTAGTTCTTGTCTTAACGTAACATTTAATGAGCGGATGCCGCCGCCAACAGGCGTTGTTAAAGGTCCTTTGATTGAAATGACATAGTCACGCACTGCTTTCATTGTCTCTTCTGGCAGCCAAGTGTCTTGGTCATAAACTTTGGTTGCTTTTTCGCCAGCATAAACTTCCATCCATGCAATTTTTCTTTCGCCGCCATAAGCTTTCGTTACTGCAGCATCAACAACTTTCTGCATTGGGGGTGTGATGTCCATACCAATGCCATCACCTTCAATAAATGGGATAATAGGCTGGTCTGGAACATTCAGCGTGTTGTCAGGATTAACGGTGATTTTCTCACCAAAGTTTGGAACTGTGATTTTGGATGACATGCTTGATAAATCCTATTTAGTAAAACTTATGTGTTAAAACTTAAAAAATTGAGTGCTATGTTAATTCTGTTCAATAAGCCTTATGGTGTCGTGTGTCAATTTAGTGCCCACGAAAATCACCAAACATTAGCTGACTATATCGCTATTCCAAATGTCTATGCGGCAGGCCGCCTAGATACAGATAGCGAAGGCTTGCTTATTTTAACCGATGACGGCGCACTACAACATCGTCTTTCGCATCCTAAGCACAAAGAAATCAAAACTTATTGGGCGCAAGGCGAAGGTGCTCCTTCCGAAGAAGATTTGATGCCACTTTTAACTGGAGTGGATTTGGGTGATTTTGTGACCGCGCCTGCGGAAGTAAAAATTATCGAAGAGCCTGCTCAATTGTGGCCGCGCAATCCTCCAATTAGGGATCGCAAAGCAAGACCAACAACACGGTTGGAAATTAAGATTTCTGAAGGTAAGAACCGCCAAGTGCGACGCATGACCGCTAAGGTTGGCTTTCCTACTTTGCGTTTGATTCGCTACGCAATAGGTCAGCATTGTCTTGATGATTTGCCTTTGGGCGCTTGGCAGAAAGTTTAATTTTTTAGTGATATTCCAAGAAACCACCTTTTGCTGAATTGCACCAAATACTGGCTTAAACGCTTATTTATTGCTTATGGTAAACTTAAGCCTGTTGATTTAAACGAATTAAGAGAATTTCATGTCTGGTAATACCATTGGTACATTGTTTACGCTGACCTCTTTTGGCGAATCTCACGGCGCTGCTATTGGCGGTGTGGTAGATGGTTGCCCTCCAGGGTTGGAGCTGTCTGCTGAAGATTTGCAGGTGGATTTGGATAGACGTAAGCCAGGTACGTCACGACATGTAACACAACGTAGTGAAGCCGACAGTGTGGAGATTCTTTCTGGTGTGTTTGAAGGCAAAACAACCGGCGCTCCTATTGGATTGCTGATTCGTAACACAGACCAACGCAGTCAAGACTACAGCAAAATTATGGACACCTTCCGTCCAGGTCATGCAGATTACACTTACACACAAAAATATGGCATTCGCGATTATCGAGGCGGTGGCCGTTCTAGTGCCCGCGAAACTGCTGTTCGAGTTGCTGCTGGCGCTATCGCTAAAAAATGGTTGAAACAGCGTTTTGGCGTAACCATTCGCGCTTATTTGAGTCAACTTGGCGAACTTAATATTCCTTTCGCAAGTTGGGATGATTTGGAGCATCCAGACAATAAAATATTCACGCCAAATATGGCGATGATGCCTGAACTAGAAGCTTATCTAGACAATGTTCGTGCTGAGCGTGATTCAGTTGGGGCAAAAATTACTGTCATTGCTGAAGGTGTGCCAGTAGGTTGGGGCGAGCCTATCTTTGATCGTTTAGATGCAGAAATTGCTTATGCCATGATGGGCATAAATGCCGTGAAAGGTATCGAGATTGGGGCTGGTTTCGAATCTATTGCACAGCGTGGTAGTGTACATAGTGATGAGCTTACACCTAATGGCTTTGCCACTAATCATGCCGGCGGTATTTTGGGTGGTATTTCTAGTGGTCAAGATATTCATGTGAATGTCGCTTTCAAGCCAACTTCAAGCATTCCTCAAGAGCGTAATTCTATTGATAAAAATGGTCAGTCAGTCTTAATGAAAACTACTGGTCGTCATGATCCATGTGTTGGGATTCGGGCTACACCTATCGTTGAGGCGATGTTGGCGTTGGTGTTAATTGATCATGCACTTCGTAATCGTGCACAAAATGCTGATGTAAATTCAGGTCTTAAGAGTATTTAATCCAATTCTATAGGCCTGATATGCAACTCCCTTATTGGCGCCTTTCCGCTTTTTATTTCGCATACTTTGCATTTGTAGGGGCCTTTACGCCGTATTGGACTCTATATTTGCAGTCACTGGCTTTTTCAGCCTTTCAAATCGCCGCATTGATGTCTCTCTTTCAGGTGGCCCGCATTTTTGCGCCTAGTTTGTGGGGGTGGTTGGCAGATCACCTAGGGCATCGTGTAAAAATTATTCAATGGTTAGCTATACTCAGCACAGTTTCATATTTAGGTGTGTTTGCTGGTGAGAGCTACTCTTGGATGTTTGCGGTGATGTTGCTCTTGAGTTTTTTCTGGAGCGCATCGCTTCCTTTGATTGAAACCGTTACTTTAGGACACTTAGGTGATCAGTTTGATCGTTATGGCCACATTCGTATGTGGGGATCTATTGGTTTTATTTTAGCCGTGATTGGCTTAGGTTGTTTGCTCGATTACTTTTCTATTCGTATTTTGTTGTGGTTCGTATTTGCGATGATGTTAGGAGTGTTAATTTTCTCACGGAATATTCCTGAGCCTAAAATTATTCCGCATTATACGGACGATAGTTCTATCTGGACGATTATGCGTCAGCCTGAAGTGTTAGCTTTATTGGCTGCTTGTTTTATGATGGCTGCGGCACATGGTGTTTACTATACTTTTTATTCGATTTACTTAGTAGATCATGGATATACCAAAGGTCAGGTTGGTTGGCTTTGGGCGCTAGGGGTCATTTGTGAGATCTTGATTTTCCTATGGATGCCAAAACTGACTAAATTGTTTGGTTTAAAACGCATTCTAGTAATGAGTTTATTTATTGCGTTCGTTCGTTTTAATTTAATTGGTTGGGCTGTGGATTGGTGGTGGATTGTTTTATTTGCACAAATTTTACATGCGGCGACTTTCGGCTCTTATCATGCTTCTGCTGTTGCGCTTACCCATCGATACTTCAAAGGCAAGCATCAGTCTAAAGGTCAGGGATTATATACAGGGGTTTCTTATGGAATGGGTGGCACTTTTGGCGGTTTGGTGAGTGGCTATGCCTGGGAAAGCTTTGGGTCTAGTTGGACTTTTGGTTTGTCGGGAGTATTTGCTTTAATTGGATGCGTTTTGTTTATTTGGATGATGCCAAAGAAAGTCTAGGCAATAAAAAAGGCAGCTTATAAGCTGCCTTTTTTATGATTTAAACGAATTAAATACGTTTGTCTTTTTCGATAAGTGCATAAGCAGAGTGATTGTGAATAGACTCAAAGTTCTCTGATTCGACCACAAATTTTACAATTCTTGGTTCATCGTTAAGTACAGCGGCTACATCACGCACCATGTCTTCAACAAACTTGGGATTGTCATAAGCGCGTTCAGTAACAAATTTTTCATCAGGTCGTTTTAATAAGCCATAAAGCTCACAAGATGACTGTTCTTCAACCATGCGAATAATTTCTTCTACCCAAATGAAGTCGTTAATTAGCGCTGTTACAGTGACATGTGAACGTTGGTTATGTGCACCATAGTCTGAGATTTTTTTGGAGCAAGGACATAAGCTGGTCACAGGAACTAGGACTTTAACGGTGATATCAAATTTACCTTGTTTGATTTCACCGATGAAAGTAACTTCATAGTCGAGCAAGCTTTTTACCCCAGATACTGGTGCTGATTTATTGATGAAGTAAGGAAAAGTCATTTGTACGTAGCCTGATTCAGCTTCTAGACGCTTTACCATTTCACGAAGTATCGTTTCAAAAGACTCAATTGAAATCTCTCGCTCATTCATGTTGAGAATTTCAACAAAGCGCGACATGTGGGTACCCTTGAAGTTATGGGGTAAATGCACATACATATCGAATAGTGCAACCGTATGCTGCACACCACCTGTTTTATCTTTCACCTTAACTGGATGGCGAATAGACTTAATTCCCACTTTGTCGATGGCAAGATGTCTAACATCAGGCGTATTTTGTACGTCTTCGATTGCAGAATTGTTGGTTTTGCTCATGGCGATCCTGAAAATAATTTGCTTGGTAAACGATCGATAATACTTGAGTATATCACTAGGTTAATTGTTTCTCAATTGCGGCTTTGATTCCTTTAGCATCTAGACCACATTCAGCGAGCATGGTTTCATGTATCCCGTGTTCAATAAATCTGTCTGGTAACCCAAGGCATAAGACATTGTTATTTTTCCGCATAGCTTGTAAAGCTTCTATAACTGCGGCACCTGCTCCACCCATCACAGCATTTTCTTCCACAGTGACAATCAAATCATGGCTATTTGCTAGCTGCATGACGAGATCCACATCTAATGGTTTTACGAATCGCATATTTGCAACAGTTGCATCAAGCTCTTCGGCTGCGGCTAGAGATGGTGTAAGCATGCTACCAAAAGCAAGAATAGCGATTTTTTTACCCTGGCGACGAATCTCGCCTTTGCCAATTTTTATGCTGGTTAAATCCTGTTTAATTTCAGTACCTGGACCACCCCCTCGAGGGTAGCGAACAGCGCTAGGGCCATTGAATTGATATGCTGTCGTCAGCATTTGGCGACATTCATTTTCATCGCTAGGCGCCATAACTATCATGTTAGGAATGCAACGCAAATAACTTAAGTCAAAACTACCCGCATGTGTGGGTCCATCTGCACCGACTAGACCTGCACGATCAATAGCAAAAACGACAGGTAAATTCTGTAACGCAATATCATGAATCAGTTGATCGTAAGCGCGTTGCAAAAAAGTTGAATATATAGCAACAACAGGCTTTAATCCTTCACATGCTAAACCTGCGGCAAAGGTTAGTGCATGCTGCTCTGCAATACCTACATCGTAAAAGCGTTCAGGGTGAATTTCGGCAAAAGCATTAAGGCCCGAACCGTCACACATGGCTGGTGTTATGCCAATGAGGCGATTGTCTGTGGCTGCCATATCGACTAACCAATCACCAAAGACTTGGGTGTAAGTTTTTTTCCCGTTATTTGGAACGGCACAGCCATCATCAGGATTGAATTTTCCTACGCCATGGAATTTACCAGGTTCAGATTCTGCTGGTGCATAGCCATGGCCTTTTTGCGTCACAATATGTAAGAACTGCGGTCCTTTTAATTGCTTAATATTATTGAGTGTTGCGATCAATGTATCTAAATCGTGACCATCGATAGGACCAATATAATTAAAACCAAATTCTTCAAATAAAGTGCTTGGTGTCATCATCCCCTTCATATGTTCCTCAGCCCGTTTTGCGAACTCGAGGACTGGTGGCATCACCCCTAATACTTTTTCTCCAGATTTCCTAACGCTAGTGTACAAGCGGCTTGAAAGTAGTTTTGCTAAGTAGTTCTGCAGTGCGCCAACATTGGGTGAAATCGACATGTCGTTATCGTTCAAGATGACCAATAAATTAGCATCCATTGCACCAGCGTTATTGAGTGCTTCAAATGCCATTCCTGCTGTCATTGCACCATCACCAATAATTGCTACTGCGCGTTTATCCAAGCCCTGTTTTTGTGCGGCAATTGCCATGCCAAGTGCGGCTGAAATTGATGTGCTGGAATGACCTACTCCGAATGTGTCATACTCACTTTCATGGCGGCGTGGGAAGCCAGCAATTCCGCTTGCTTTCCGTAAGCCAGCCATAGCGGAACGCCTCCCGGTAAGAATTTTATGGGGGTAGGTTTGATGTCCCACATCCCATACTAAACGGTCTTCTGGAGTGTTAAAAACATAATGTAGCGCAATCGTAAGTTCAACTACGCCAAGATTGGATGATAGATGCCCACCTGTTTGTGAAACGCTCTCAACTAAAAATTCTCGTAATTCGGAGGCTAATTGTGGGAGCTGTTTTCGACTAAGCTGGCGCAATTGCTCTGGCATATCGACGGTGTCGAGTAGCGGGGTATGAATGGCCATTAAAAATCTCGCTCAGTAATAAATTGGGCTAATTGCACTAATCTTATAGCCTCCTCACCATATGCTTTCAGTGGAGCGATTGCTTCGTTTAGCAACTCCTTAGACAACTCTTTCGCACGAACAATACCCAAAATCGTGACATAAGTTGGTTTGTTTGCATCAGCATCTTTTCCAGCAGTTTTTCCTAAAGTCTTGGTGTCGGCTTCGGCATCTAAAACGTCATCCACTACTTGAAAAGCCAATCCAATATTTTGAGCGTATTGATCAATTGCCCTCACTCGATCAGCGTGTTCACTTGGGCTGCAATATGCGCCTAGTAATGCAGCAGCGCGAATGAGTGCTCCTGTTTTATGGATATGCATGTACTCAAGTTCAGTTTGAGATAAAGATTGGCCTACACTTGCTAAGTCGATGGCTTGTCCGCCTGCCATGCCACGTGAGCCACTTGCGACGGCCAGTAAATGCAACATTTTTAATTGATGTTGATTCGTATGCAATTCCGGAGTGGATAAAATTTCGAATGCTAGACTTTGCAATGCATCCCCAACCAAAAGTGCTGTGGCATCATCAAATTGCTTATGGCAAGAAGGCTTCCCACGTCTTAAATCATCATCATCCATACATGGCATGTCATCATGCACTAAAGAGTAAGCATGAATCATTTCAACAGCAGCAGCAGCAATATCTATTTTATTCGCAGGAGCTTGGCAAAACTCGCCTGCCGCATGAGCCAGTAAAGCACGCACCCTTTTCCCACCCCCTAGGGTTACATAGCGCATCGCGGCATGTAAGCGTTGTGGGACAATATTTTCGGAAGGAATAAGCTGACTCAGCGTATGCTCTGTACGCGTCTGAATGGCAGTAAGCCATGTCTGAAAATCGATATTAGAATGATTCGTCATCAAATACGTTCTTTAGTTAATCGCTTAATATTATTCTTGTTTGTCTTGATGGTTTTGCAATTGATTTGCATCACTTAGTATGCGAACCTGCTGCTCAACGTCAGCTAATGTTTTTTGGCATTGCTGCAATAGGGCTGTGCCATGTTTGAATGCATTCAATGCATCTTGTAATGGCAATTGATTTGTTTCCATTTGATTTACAATCGCTTCAAGCTCTCTTACTGCGCTCTCGAAGCTTATGTTGCCTATTTCTGATGATGTATTTTTAGTCATTACTTATTTTAACCTATTCAGCACTAAAATATTTCGTTCAAGAACTGATTGATATTTTCAATTTCCTCATCACATACTCCATGAGCCATAGGATACTCATGCCACTGGACAGGGAGGTGTAGGCTACCTAATAAATCTAAAGAAACTTTGCAGGTATCTAGTGTGATGACGCTGTCAAAACTTCCGTGAGCCATGAAAATTGGGGTGTTGGCATTAGCCCGATTTACTTCGCTTGCTAAAGTTTGTTTGAGCGGAACATAAGTCGATAGTGCTAAAATTCCAGCCAACTTTTCTTGATGTCTTAGTGCGGTAAAAAGTGCCATTGCTCCACCTTGAGAAAAACCTGCAAGCACAATATGACTAGCCAGAATTCCTATAGATTTTTCCTGAGCAATTAATGCTTCTATGGTGCTTCGCATTTCACGCATGCCTGTTTCATCTTGCTTGTCTTGCATGCTTAGGCCATATAGATCATACCAAGCGCGCATTTCATAACCATTATTCATAGAAATAGGGCGATGTGGAGCATGTGGAAAGATGAAGCGCGTATTGGGTATGTTAAAGCGATCTACAATAGGCACAAAATCATAACCGTCAGCACCAAGGCCGTGCAGCCATATCACCGTATTTTTAATAGGCTGTGAAGTCTCAACGATTTCGTACTGTAAATTTATTTGCATACCAAGCATTCTCGTGAACATAAAAGAGTATTGAAATAAAAAAAGCCCCGTGAGGGGCTTTGGGGCTCACTCGAAAGTGATTATTTAGCTTCAGCTGCTTTTTTCAAACCAGCTAAACCAGCATCAAATACGCCGTTAACTGCTTTTACAGCGCTTTCGTCATCTTGACCAGCTGGAATTGGTGGGTTTAATTTATAAACGCGATAGAAACGAGCCATCCAAGTAACAGTTGTTTCACCTGCGCCAGGGCCTGCTTTAACAGTCATTTTTGCTGTGTAATCAGCAACTGGCAAAACGCCTTCAACGATTTCATATTTTAATTGCATATCTTTGTCGTCGGCACTGCGAAGTTTTTCATACACAGTTCCACCTGACTTTAAGGTTAGAAGGCGAAAAGTAGCCATTTCACCATTCGCATCTTTTTTAGACTCTAATTTTGTTGTGGCGACTGGGGTTAACCATGTTTGAGGGTTGCCAAAATCCTTAACAATTGCCCAAACCTTTGATGGATCAGCTTTGATGACAATTTCTTTTTCTACTTTTTGTGGGCTAGGGCCGTGAGCAGCAGCTGTTAATGGAAGAATTGCTAAAGCAATTAAGGCTAGTACTTTTTTCATCAGAGTTTCTCCAAAATTAAAAACTAAAAAACATCACTTATAAACAGAAGCATTAAAAAAACATCGCCCGTAACTTTACCTAAATTTGCTGATTTTTACGATGTTTTTTCAATATAAATCTACAGAGACTTTTCACCTTTTAAAATGAAGTTTCCAAAAGCGCGGCTTTTGTCGCCAGTCTTAATTTGCATCAGTAAGATTTGCTTTTTCCCATCGATCACTGAAACTTGATTGCTTGACCAGTTCGCCACATAAATATTGCCAGTTTGCTGGTCGACGTTAATCCCTTCCGGTACTTCGCCTACTTTTATTTTTGTAATGGTCTCTTTGGTGCCAAGGTCAATAACCGAAACATTGTCGTCTTGGGTATTTGTGACATATAGAAATTTACCATCTGAACTAACAGCTACGCAGTAGGGATGCTCACCAACTTTGAGTGTTTCTTTTTTTAAAGATATTGTGTTGATGATGGAAATTGAATTTTCCATCACATTAACTGTATAAAGTTGTTCTCCGTTTTCGCTAACACTAACTCCAAAAGGATGTTTTCCTACTGGAATGCGGGCACTTATTTGACGAGTTTTTGTATCGATAACAGCGATGTCATCGCTATCACGATTTGCTACATATAACTTTTTGCCATCAGGGCTAACGATCATGCCGGCTGGCGCTTTGCCAGCTTTAATTTCATAAAGTGCCTGCATACTGCTGGTTTCAAATGCCAAAATTCGATCGCTGACCCAATCTGCTATATAGAGTATTTTTTCATCTGGTGTTAGCGCCAGTCCCACAGGAGAGCCTTTTACGCTGATGTTCCGTATAACTTTTTGATTGACGCCGTCAATGACGGAGATGCTTTGGCCATCAACATTAGAAATAAAAACCCGGTGTAACTTTGATGCAGTTGCGACGCCAACGGGTCCTTTGGGGACTGCAATGGTTTTGATAACTTTATTCGAATCAATATCAATTATTGATACTGTGTTGTCGCCTTGGTTAGTAATATAGGCAGTATTCTTTGCACTTGCTACGTTTGCCATCAGGCAATAGCTCGCTGCAATAAGTAATATAAAATTTTTGAGTATGCTTTTCAAAATTACAGGCTTTTTAGTTTGCTTATAAAGATTAACGTTTACCATTTAATGGGGTTGACACTAGATTTTTAGCATAACTTAAAAAAGATATAAAAGCAGAGTTTTTTGCAGAATCATTTACAAGCATCGCTTTCAATAAGTTTCGAAGTGTGAAAAAATTACGTTAAATTATTAAGGTTGTTTTTCATGATAGATCGCGATGGATATCGACCTAACGTAGGCATTATTTTAAGTAATGCACACAATCAGGTTTTTTGGGGTAAACGCATACGCGAACACTCTTGGCAATTTCCGCAAGGTGGTATCAAACAAGGCGAAAGCCCTGAAGAAGCCATGTATCGGGAGTTGATGGAAGAGGTTGGTTTGCGTCCTGAGCATGTGAAAATTCTAGGGCGCACTCGTGATTGGTTGCGTTATGACGTGCCTACTAGCTGGATTAAGCGTGAGTGGCGTGGTAGTTATAAAGGCCAAAAACAAATTTGGTTTTTATTACGTTTAGTTGGGCGCGATAGTGATGTATCTTTGCGTGCAAGTTCACATCCTGAGTTTGATGCATGGCGTTGGAGTGAATACTGGGTGCCAATGGAAAGTGTGATTGAATTTAAGCGTGATGTGTATCGTTTAGCACTTAATGAGTTGGTTGTGCATTTGGGCAGCAGTGAGCGGACAAAACATAGGGCGCAAGCTAATCAAAAGATAGAACATGCTGAATAATAAAAAAGGCCGCTATGTAGCGGCCTTTTTTATTAGGACTTGTTAAGCCATTCTTTCACCTAGTTGAACAGGTTTTGCTGCAATCCAATTTGTATTGAATTTTACCGTGTCTTTTGGAAACAACATGACGACCGTTGATCCCAGTAAAAATCTTCCCATTTCTTCACCTTGTTTAAGCGTGATGTTTTGATCTGAGTATGACCATTCCTTAATATTTCCAATTCTAGGTGGGTTAACCACACCATGCCAAACAGTGGCCATACTCCCAACGATGGTTGCACCTACCAGCACTAAAATGAAATTGCCTTGGGCTGATTCAAATTCACATACGACGCGTTCATTTCTGGCAAATAAGCCTGGGACGCCTTGAGCTGTTGTTGGATTAACAGAGAATAAGTCTCCTGGTACGTAAACCATTCGCAATAAACGACCATCGCAAGGCATATGAATGCGATGGTAATCGCGAGGGCTTAAATATATCGTTGCAAAACTTCCATCTTGATATTGTGCCGCCGCGCTTTGATTTCCGCCAACTAAGGCTTCGATTGAATAGCTATGGCCTTTTGCTTGAAAAATTTGATTGGCCTTAATGTCACCAAACTGACTGATTGCTCCATCAACGGGGCAAATGTACTTGGCTTTACTAAGTTTTCTTGCACCAGTCTTTAATGGGCGTGTAAAAAATTCATTAAAGCTTGAATAAGCACCAATATCTTCTTGGGCGGCTTCTGACATGTTGACCTGATAGCGTTTTACAAACCATCGAATAACTGCTGTTGTTAACTTGCCAGCTTGTGCAGATGCTAATTGACCTGCTAAAGCTGTAATGGCTTGCTTAGGAATGAGGTATTGAGGTAAAACTTTTAATCGATTAATCACAAGTATCTCGAAAATGTAAAAGTAAAAAAGGGCAAGGCGTTTTACGCCGTGCCCTTGTATTTTAAGCTGATTAAGGCTTAATTAGTTCTTAGATTGATCAACTAATTTGTTTTTAGCAATCCAAGGCATCATAGAACGTAATTGACCACCCACTTTTTCGATTGGGTGCATTGCGTTCAAACGACGACGCGCTGTCATTTCTGGGTAGTTTGTACGGCCTTCCAAGATGAATTTCTTAGCGTATTCACCATTTTGGATGTTTTCCAAAGCTTCTTTCATTGCCCAACGTGATTCATCATTAATCACTTTAGGGCCAGTCACGTATTCGCCGTATTCAGCGTTATTTGAGATTGAGTAGTTCATGTTGGCAATACCGCCTTCGTACATCAAGTCCACAATCAATTTCAATTCGTGTAGACATTCGAAGTATGCCATTTCAGGTGCGTAACCAGCATCAACCAAAGTCTCGAAACCAGCTTTAACCAACTCAACAGCGCCACCACACAATACAGCTTGTTCACCGAACAAATCTGTTTCTGTTTCTTCGCGGAAGTCAGTTTCAATCACGCCGCCTTTGGTGCCGCCGTTAGCTGCAGCATATGATAATGCGATATCTTTTGCTTTGCCGGATGCATCTTGGTAAACCGCGATTAATGAAGGAACGCCGCCGCCTTTTAAGTATTCAGAACGCACTGTGTGGCCAGGGCCTTTTGGTGCGATCATGATAACGTCCATATCCTGGCGTGGCACGATTTGGTTGTAATGAATGTTAAAGCCATGAGCAAATGCTAAAGCAGCGCCTTTTTTCAAATTAGGTGCAACTTCAGCTTCGTAGATTTGTGCCATATTTTCATCGGGCAACAAAATCATCACAACGTCAGCGGCTTTAACTGCATCAGCAATTTCAGCTACGTTATGGCCAGCTTTTTCAGCTTTAGCCCATGAGCTACCTGATTTACGAATACCGACTGTGACGTTAACGCCAGAGTCTTTTAAGTTTTGGGCGTGTGCGTGACCTTGTGAACCATAACCAACGATGGTTACCTTTAGGTTCTTAATGATTGAGAGGTCAGCGTCTTTATCGTAATAAACTTTCATTTGTTTGCCTTTCGGTGCTTTTTTGCTTAAATAATTTAATGAGTGCTAATTGGGTAATTCTAAACTTTTAAAATTCTGTCGCCACGACCAATGCCTGATGCGCCTGTGCGCACTGTTTCTAGAATCACTGTTTTATCCAATGCTTCTAAGAATGCATCCAATTTTGAGCCAGAACCTGTCAGTTCAATAGTGTAGCTACCGTCAGCTACATCGATAATACGACCACGGAAAATGTCGCTAATGCGCTTCATTTCTTCGCGCAAAGCGCCAGTGGCTTTTACCTTGACCAACATCAGTTCGCGTTCAATATAGCGACCGTCATTCAGGTCTAGGACTTTCACAACATCGACCAGCTTGTTGAGCTGTTTGATGATTTGCTCGATCACGTCATCCGATCCGGAAGTGACAATGGTCATACGTGACAAAGTAGCATCTTCAGTAGGCGCTACAGTCAGGGATTCAATATTATAAGCACGTGCTGAAAACAAACCGGCGACGCGTGAAAGTGCGCCAGCCTCGTTTTCCATTAATAAAGAGATAATGTGTTTCATATTAGCCTTCCATTTTATTGGCAGGATCATTTGCGTTAGGATCTGTACCTAAAATCATTTCATTAATCCCTTTGCCATTTGGCACCATTGGGAAAACGTTTTCCTTCTGGTCTGTTAGGAAGTTCATGAATACAAAACGATCTTTCATAGCAAAAGCGTCTTGCAATGCGCCCTCAACATCTGCTGGTTTTTCAATATTCATGCCAACATGGCCATAAGATTCAGCAAGTTTTACAAAGTCAGGCAAGCTGTCCATGTACGACTCTGAATAACGGTTCTCATAGAAAAACTCTTGCCATTGACGAACCATGCCAAGATAACGGTTATTTAATAAGATGACTTTGATTGGCAAATGAAATTGATTGCAGGTTGAAAGCTCTTGAATATTCATTTGAATACTACCTTCACCTGTCACGCATGCAACTTGCGCTTTAGGATCGGCTAATTGACAGCCCATTGCGTAAGGCAAGCCAACCCCCATAGTTCCTAATCCACCTGAGTTAATCCAGCGACGTGGTTTATCAAACTTGTAATATTGCGCTGCCCACATTTGATGTTGACCAACGTCAGAAGTAACGTAAGCATCACCTTTAGTCACTTCCCAAAGTTTTTCAATCACGTATTGTGGTTTTATGATGCTGCTACTTGAGCCATCATAACTCAATGATTTTTTAGTGCGCCAACCATCAATCTTTGCCCACCAAGTCTTTAATGCAGAAGCGTCTGGTTTTTTGGCTTCAGTAGCTAAAATTTCATTCATCTCACTCAGTACTGACTGAACGTTACCAACGATAGGCACATCTACTTTTACGCGTTTAGAGATCGATGAAGGGTCAACATCAATATGAATAATTGTTCGAGGAACACTTAAAAAGTGATCTGGATTGCCAATTACGCGGTCATCAAATCTTGCCCCAACTGCAAGTAATACATCACAATCTTGCATTGCATTATTAGCTTCATAGGTTCCGTGCATGCCTAGCATGCCTACAAATTGGCTATCTGTGGCTGGATATCCACCTAAACCCATTAGGGTGTTAGTTACTGGATAACCTAATTTTCTTGCTAACTTAACTAATTGGTTAGATGCATCACCTAATACCAAGCCGCCTCCTGTATAAATCATTGGGCGCTTAGCTTCTAACAAAATTTTCACTGCTTTTTTAATTTGACCAGAATGCCCTTTAGTTACAGGTGTATATGAGCGCATCTCGACGGTCTTGGGATAATTAAACTCAGCAAACTCAGCGGTGATGTCTTTAGGAATATCGACAACAACAGGGCCTGGACGCCCGCTTGCTGCGATATAAAATGCTTTTTTGATGGTGCTTGCAATATCCCTTACGTCTTTAATCAAGAAGTTATGCTTAACGCATGGGCGAGTGACACCTACCATATCGACTTCTTGGAATGCGTCCATGCCGATTGCCGCTGTTGGAACTTGACCGCTAATGACTACCATAGGGATAGAGTCCATATAAGCAGTTGCAATACCAGTTACAGCATTTGTAGCTCCTGGACCTGAAGTTACCAAAGCTACACCGACTTCACCTGTGGCACGGGCAAAAGCATCAGCTGCGTGAACAGCTGCTTGCTCGTGGCGGACTAAAATATGTTTGAATTTATCTTGCTTGAAGATTGCATCGTAGATGTGTAGCACAGCGCCGCCCGGATATCCGAAGACGAACTTAACATTCTCTTCTTGGAGGCATCGCATGATGATTTCAGCGCCACTGATTTGGCCTGCTTGCTGTTGTGTACTATCGTCCATAAACGTGCTTGTTTTTACTGATTATTGGGGAACCCTGAACAGTAAACGTTTACGGCGTTTTGGTCAAGGCTAGAAGGGTAGATTTTGGGTCAAATAAGCCCTAAAACACATGGGGTTAGTTGAATTAATTAACAGCTTTCGAATGATGAGGGCAATCAGATGGAAAGCAATTATTCAAAACGCATTGATAAATCGATAGCTTTGATGTGTTTTGTCAGCGCCCCGATTGAGATTCTATCTACGCCAGTGCGAGCAATTTCATGGATATTTTTTAAGTCTATTCCACCTGACGCCTCTAAAACAGCGCGTTTATTGTTAATTTCCACCGCTTTTTTTAATGACGTAATATCGAAGTTATCAAGCAAAATTAGTTTTGCACCTGCTTGGATTGCCGTTTCTAATTGCGCTAGTGTTTCCACTTCAATTTGAATCGGCAAGTTTTTATCTTGACCTAGCACTTCTGCTGCTTTAAGTGCAGTCTCAATACTGCCCGCTGCGGCAATATGATTTTCTTTAATTAAAATACCATCGTAAAGCCCAATTCTCTGATTTAGTCCTCCGCCTATAAATACTGCATATTTTTGAGCGAGCCTTAATCCTGGAATTGTTTTTCGTGTATCCATAATACGTGCTGAAGTGCCTACTGTTTCATTGACGTATTGTTGAGTGAGTGTTGCTGAGGCAGAAAGCGTTTGTAAGAAATTAAGTGCGGTACGTTCAGCAGTTAGTATACCGCGCGCATTACCATGAATGTGGCAAATAATTTGATTTTCTGTAACGTTGTCACCTTCTTTGATTAACCAGTCAATCTTAGTTGAAGGGCTAATTTGTTTGAAGCACTCATTGACCCAGGGAATCCCACATATTAAGGCATTTTCTCTTGCGATGATTTTTGCATTCACTTGTGTTGAGGCGACTATCAACATAGCGGTGAAGTCTTGATCGCCTAAATCTTCAGAGATTGCCGAGCGAACTTGTTCAGCAATTGCTTCTTTAAATTTAGCAGTGTTATATAGTGCTGATGATTCGTTCATATTTTCCATTATAATGGCAACCCTTTCAGGCGCGTAGCTGAACTTTCCAAATAAAGTCGACTCTGTACATACATGAAACTATTATATTCACTCACTAGCCCATACGCTCGTAAAGTCCGAATTGTTGCAGCAGAAAAACGCATCGCTGTCGACTTGGTTGAGGTTGTGCTTGCCGACCCAGACTGTCCTGTTCAGCAATATAATCCCCTAGGAAAAATCCCAGTTCTGGTGTTGGATGATGGTGACAGTTTGTATGACTCAAGTGTGATTGTTGATTATTTAGATCAACGTACGCCGATATCACATTTAATTCCTCAAGAGACTAAACCGAAATTCCAAGTGAAGCGTTGGGAATCGCTATCTGATGGTGTGTGTGATGCAGCCGTTGCTGTGATGCTTGAAAATCGACGCCCAGAAAATTTTCGCGATCCAGCCTGGATAGCAAAGCAGATGACAAAAGTAGGCCGTGGCCTGAAACTGTTAAATGATGATTTAGGTGATAGTGAATTTTGTGTTGCCGATAGATTCAGTTTGGCTGATATTGCTTTAGGTTGTTTGTTGGGTTACTTGAATTTGCGTTTTGCTGATTTGGATATAGCTAAAAATTATCCAAATCTAAATCGACACTATAACGTCATGATGGCGAGGGTTTCATTTCAGGAAACCGCTCCGCCAGTCTAACTTTAATTATTGCGGACTAAATAGCCTGCGTAATAATTCCGCCGCCTAGACAGACATTGCTTTCATACACGACCGCAGATTGGCCAGGCGTAATTGCCCATTGTTTTTGGCCAAATTTAATTTCTACAAAATCATCACCTAATCGCTCAATTTCACAAGGCGCATCTGGCTGACGATAACGCGTCTTAGCTGCGTATACCCAATTGGTTTTCGGCTCTTCGCCGCTAATCCAATGTACTTGACCAGCTTGTAGTCCATCGTTGAGCAGTAGTGGATGTTCATGGCCTTGTACAACAATCAATATATTGTTTTTCATATCTTTTTGAGCAACAAACCAAGGTTCGCCATTACTTTCTTTAGACCCACCAATTTTTAAGCCTTGACGTTGCCCTAGTGTGTAATACATCAATCCGTCATGTTTTCCGACCACCTTGCCATCAGGTGTTTGCATCTCACCTGGTTCGCGCGGTAAATAACGGCTTAGAAACTCTTGAAATGGGCGTTCACCGATGAAGCAAATGCCTGTGGAGTCTTTCTTTTCACTCGTGGCGAGACCAGCTTCTCGGGCGATTTCACGTACTTCACGTTTAAGTAAGTGGCCTAGCGGGAATAAAGTTTTTGAAAGCTGTGCTTGATTGAGACGGTGCAGGAAGTAGCTTTGGTCTTTGCTGCCATCTTCGGCTTTGAGCAGTTGGTACTTGCCTGGCTCAAACGGGTTTTCTCGAACTTGAGCGTAATGCCCGGTTGCAATTAAATCGGCACCTAAGCCCATTGCATGATCTAAAAAAGCTTTGAATTTAATTTCAGCATTACACAAAATATCTGGGTTAGGGGTTCTTCCTGCCTGATATTCATCTAATAAATTCTGAAAGAAACGTACTTTATATTCTTTGATGAAGTTAACAGCATCGATTTCAATACCTATTTTGTCATCAATAGATACAGCATCAATTAAATCTTGTTTTGATGAGCAGAATTCATCAGTGTCGTCGTCTTCCCAATTTTTCATGAATAGGCCGACAACGTCATAACCTTGTTGCTTAAGCAGTAAGGCGGTGACAGAAGAATCTACCCCGCCGGATAAGCCAACGACTACTTTTTTGT
>JACCEE012019711.1_pt1 | contig 19667 bp, 14 predicted proteins | sample 7449931 | NCBI WGS metagenome assembly JACCEE01 (sample SAMN15323457, study PRJNA562643) | freshwater metagenome | isolation source: river surface water | place: USA:Blue River Watershed | collected 2017-08-19 | reverse complement strand
TATCTTGAAGCGTTTTGCTACCTCGGCGATGGTTAATTTGTCTTCTTGTCTTGTTTTTAATACGCGCTCACGAAAGTCTCTTGAATAGGTCATTTTCTATACTCTTTTTGTGATACGGGGACTATATGTAAAAGGGGTGGAAATCCTAATTTTCTGCCCCTTTCTTTTTACTGTCCTGTCGCTTTCGATAAAAAGTCCGCTCTTGCAAGCCTAATTGTTGTGCTAATTCTTTTAACGTTCCCGTAAAATTCGCTTCTGCCCAAGTTAAATAGTTTTTCTCTACCTCGTCTAATGTGCAAAATGCTGTACAGAAATGTGGCTCTTCTTTGATTTCTGCATGTGAATTTGGCGCAACTTCAACATTTAAATGATGCGGTAGAATTTCCTCTCCATCGGTTAATAAACTCGCCCGCTCTAATAAATTGCGTAATTCACGAATATTACCCATAAAAGCATAATTTTGTAAAAAAGCTAAACTGTTAGGATGCAAGGTTAATACGCGATGGGGCGCAATGCGTTTTAATAAAGAATCACATAATAAGCCAATATCTTCCCGCCGTTGCCTCAATGCAGGCAATATAATAGGAAAAACATTGATTCTATAGTATAAATCCTGTCTAAAAGTGCCCGCTTGTACCATGTCTGCTAATGGTTTATGCGTTGCGCAAATTAGGCGAAAATTGGCTTTTTGTGGCTCTATACTGCCAACCCGCCGATAAATGCCTGTTTCTAATAAACGCAATAGTTTTACTTGTAAATTCAAGGGAACATCGCCGATTTCATCTAAAAATAATGTGCCATCGCGTGCTTGTTCAACTAAACCAAATTTGCGTTGATACGCGCCTGTGAACGCGCCTTTTTCATGTCCAAATAGTTCACTTTCAAATAAATTTTCTGAAAGCCCTGAACAATCAACTGGCACAAATTGCCCTTTAGCATAAGCACTTTCTGCATGAATTGCCTGTGCAATTAAGTCTTTACCCGTTCCCGATTCGCCTAATAGTAAAACAGTCGCCTCGCTCGGCGCGACTCGGGAAACTAAGCCTAACACTTGTTGAAATGCAGGACTACGCCCGACTAATCCTTCAGCCATGATGTCAGGACTGGCTATTTTAAGGGTTCGTAACACCTCTAATAAATAAACAATTTCCCCGTTGCTGTTGCGAATCGGCAAAGTTTGGATGTCGACATGGCTTTCACCGTGGCGGGTGTAATGAATGTGTAGCACACGCTGGGCTTCGCCTGTTTCTAAGGTAGTTTTTAGAGGACAGCTTTCGCCCGCTTGGTCACAAGGGACATCGTAATGATGTGAGGCTGCATAACAATAAGTTTTTTCAGGTGAAATTTTAGTGTAATACGTTTGATAAGCGGTGTTAGTCGCCAAAATTTCATAGTCAACGCTGAGCAGGGCAGCGGGCACGGGGTAGTACTGTAAAAATTGCAGAATTTCGGAACTAAGTTTTACTGTCATTTTTAGCAGTCTTCAAAAGGTTTTTATGTCATTTTTGACAGTTTATCTAAATTCAAAATAGAACACAATTTAAATTTTTAATTTATAAACAAATAGTTATTTTAAAATTACTAATCGGCATTGCTTTTGCGATGTACTTAAAAAGTGTTTTTATGGCAAATCGCATATATAAGCCGTCAAATCGCTTATTCATTATGAATCATTGCAAATAACATAATGATATTAAAAATAAATTCTTTTGGCATGATTCATGGTATTGCCTTGGACTTACGATTATATCCTGCAAGCAATTATCTGAGGTCATTATGCAAAAATCGTTTTTTACCCCGCTAAAACGGGAAGTTATCAGTATTTTATTGATTAAACTATTGATTTTATATTTTACCCCGCTAAAACGGGAAGTTATCAGTATTTTATTGATTAAACTATTGATTTTATATGTTTTAAAAGTTTGTTTCTTTAGCGAACCTATCGCCCAACATTGGACAGTACCTCATATGGACGGGGTGTTTTTTTCTTCTGTGATAAAAGTTGAGTAGTAAAACATGACTGACAGTATTGTAGAACTCTCGCGTTTACAGTTTGCGATTACCGCGCTGTATCATTTTTTATTTGTGCCTTTAACCTTGGGCTTGTCGTTTTTAATGGCAATTATGGAATCGGTTTATGTCATGACGAATAAACAGATTTATAAAGATATGACCCAATTCTGGGGCAAATTATTTGCCATCAATTTTGCGTTAGGGGTGACAACTGGCATCACGATGGAGTTTCAATTTGGTACAAATTGGGCGTATTACTCGCATTATGTCGGTGATATTTTTGGCGCGCCGTTGGCAATTGAGGGCTTAATGGCGTTTTTCTTAGAATCGACATTTATCGGTTTGTTTTTCTTTGGTTGGGATAGATTAAGTCAGCGGAAGCATTTAATGGTCACTTGGTTAGTGGCAATTGGTTCAAATTTATCCGCTTTGTGGATTTTAATCGCTAATGGCTGGATGCAAAATCCTGTCGGTGCAGAATTTAGCTATGAAACCATGCGTATGGAAATGGTGAGCTTTAGCCAAGTTATTTTTAATCCTGTCGCACAGGTGAAATTTGTGCACACCGTTGCAGCGGGATATGTCACAGGTTCAGTGTTTGTATTAGCAATTAGTGCCTTTTATTTGCTGAAAGGACGCGATGTGGAATTTGCCCGCCGTTCATTCGCGGTCGCTTCGGGCTTTGGTTTAGCCGCGATTTTATCCGTTATCGTCTTAGGAGATGAAAGTGGTTACACCGCAGGCGAAGTGCAAAAAGTCAAACTCGCGGCAATTGAAGCTGAATGGAATACTGAAGAAGCTCCCGCCGCTTTTACCTTGTTCGGTTTTCCCAATCAGGAAACCCAAACAACGGATTATGCTATTAAAATTCCTTATGTGATGGGAATTATTGCCACACGCTCTTTGAATGAAGAAGTCAAAGGCTTAAAACAACTTATTGCCGAAAATGAGGAACGGATTAAACGCGGAATAACGGCTTATACCTTATTCAAGCAATTGCGCGAACAGCTCAAAGCAGGACAAGTGCAAGCGGAAACTAAAGCCGAGTTTGAAAAATATAAACAGGATTTAGGCTACGGCTTGTTACTGAAAAAATACACGGCTGAAGTTATTAATGCGACACCTGAACAAATTCATCAAGCCGCGTTAGACACAGTCCCCCATGTCGCGCCATTATTTTGGGCGTTTCGTCTGATGGTCGGTGCAGGCTTTACTATGTTGATTTTATTTGTATTAGCGGTTTATTTCACCGCACAACGCACATTAACTCATCCCAATCGCCGCTGGTTTCTCTGGTTCGCCCTGTGTTGTCTGCCTTTACCTTGGATTGCCTCAGAAATGGGCTGGTTTGTAGCGGAATATGGTCGCCAACCATGGTCAATTGCCGAGATTTTACCCACTCATTTAAGTGTTTCTAGTCGTTCACAGGGTGATTTATATTTCAGTTTGGCGGGTTTTATTGGTTTTTATACGCTGTTATTTATCGTAGAAATGTTTTTAATGATTAAATACGCCCGTTTAGGCCCTAGTAGTTTAGGCACAAAACGCTATCACTTTGAACAAATGACAACCATCAGCGCGAAAGGATAAAAAATCATGTTGGATTATGAAAGTTTAAAGCTGATTTGGTGGCTTTTTGTTGGCATTTTGCTGATAGGTTTTGCAATTACAGACGGTTTTGATATGGGTATTGGTACGCTGTTACCTTTTGTGGCACGCAACGATACAGAACGGCGAATTGTGATTAATGCCATCGGGGCGACGTGGGAAGGCAATCAAGTGTGGTTTATCACTGCGGGCGGGGCGATTTTTGCCGCTTTGCCGATTGTTTACGCGGTGGCTTTTTCAGGCTTTTACATTGCCTTATTACTGGTTTTATTCGCATTATTTTTGCGTCCTGTTGGCTTTGATTATCGCAGTAAAATCAAACATCCTTATTGGCGGTCAACATGGGATTGGGGTTTATTCATCGGTGGTACAGTGCCTGCGATTGTGTTCGGCGTGGCGTTCGGTAACTTATTGCAAGGTGTGCCGTTTTACTTCGACGACGAATTGCGGGCTTTTTATACGGGCAGTTTTTGGCAATTACTCAACCCCTTTGCGCTGTTAGCGGGCATTGTTAGCTTTTCCATGTTAGTGATGCACGGCGCGATTTACTTACAAATTCGCACAGAAGGCGCGATTTATGAACGCAGTCAACGCGCAACATGGCTTTTTGGTTGGTTATTTATCGGCAGTTTTGCATTAGCAGGTTTATGGTTAATCTTTGGTATTCAAGGTTATCAAGTGCTGACAATGCCAGCAACTGACGCATTACCGAATCCTTTAGCGAAAACAGTCGCTTTGCAAGCGGGCGCGTGGTTAAGCAATTACAACACTTATCCGCTCACCTTACTTGCACCAATCAGCGCATTTGTGGGCGCAGGGTTAGCAATGCGTTTTGCGCAACGGCAACAGTTAAAGCGGGCTTTTGTAAGCAGTAGCGTGATGTTAGCAGGCGTTATTATGACAGCAGGGTGCGCAATGTTTCCTTTTATCATGCCTTCTAGCGTGAATCCGAATCACAGTTTAATTATTTGGGATTCTGTGTCGAGTCATTTAACCCTGCTGATTATGTTTTACGCCGCGCTGATTTTTTTACCGTTGATAGTGTTTTATACCAGTTGGGTTTATCGAGTGTTGCGTGGCAAAATTACCGAGCAACATATTGAAGCACATCAACATTCTGCGTATTAAGGAAATTAAAACATGTGGTATTTTGCATGGATGTTAGGCACTGCACTTGCCTGTTCGTTGGGAATTATTAATGTGTTGTGGTTAGAAGCACGCGAAAATTCAATAGAAGGAGAATAAATTTTAACTAATAGGCGTTACGCCGTTGAAATGAGGAGTGCAATCGCTTTAGCGATTGCAATTGGCAGACTTGCTTGTTTTTGAAAATCTAGCAATTCTTTGTTTTAATTTGAATCTATCGCCAAAATTGGGTTATTGAGTTCTCGGTAACCCTTGCAATAGCTAAAGCGATTGCACTCCTTTTTAATTAACTGCGTAATACCTAACTAAGTTAAAAATCAGTGATTTCACTGATTACTTATAAGTTTTTTCACACACTTATTACAAGTTTAGCGACTAACAGACTGTTAATAAAGCAAATTGAAAGTGGGATGACTGATAAAATATTAGAATTAAATAATATAATAATTTTTAGTAAAACACGGTTTTTTTAAGGAGTCATACTCATGAAACGGACGACTTTACTCTCAAGCACAGCGGCAATGTTAATGTTAGGATTAACAGGAATTACAGTTGAAGCAGCAGATAATAATTATCCAACTTGTCGTAATCATAATTGTGCGCAAATCAACTTAGTTGGTGGAGAACTGCTTTTAGCTGACCAACAAAGCATTTTATATATGCGCGAAGAAGAAAAATTGGCGCGAGATGTTTATCTTTTTTTAGCAAGAACATGGAATTCTTCTATACATCAACATATTGCTGAGTCAGAACAGCGGCACATGGACATGGTAAAGCGTTTAATTAGTTTGTATCAACTTACAGATTCGGCGGCGATAGAAGAAGGTGTATTTCATGATGCGCAATTGCAAAGTTTATACAACGATTTAATTGTGCGTGGTCAGCGTAATGCGAATGAGGCGTTATTAGTAGGCGCACTGATTGAAGAGGTGGATATTGCTGATTTAGAACAAGCATTATTAGCCACAATAAATCCTGATTTAATCGCTACTTATGAACAATTATTACAAGCTTCTTATCGTCATTTAAATTTATTCGTGCGCACTTGGAATGCTCAAACAGGTGCTACATACACAGCTCAAGTATTACCACAAGCGGCTGTTGAAAATATTGTAAATTCAACAGAACAAGGACGTGGAATGCGTCGTGGACGTAGATGGTAATAATCGTGAGTAGAACGCAATCGCTTTAGCATAAATAAACAAATTAGGCGTTACGCAGTTGAAATGAGGAGTGCAATCGCTTTAGCGATTGCAATTGGCAGACCTGCTCGTTTTTGAAAACCTAGCAGGTCTTTGTTTTCATTTGAATCTCCTGCTAAATCTGGGTTATTTAGTTCTCGGTAACCCGCGTAATAGCTGAAGCTATTGCATTCCTCTGCATTACTTTCGTTATTTTTTTCCTAGCACTTGCTGCAATTCAAATTCTACCCCGAGTTGTTTAAAAATTTGTTCTGCCATTTGTAAATGTTTTTGCATAATGGGATGGCTTAAATCACCATGGCGGGCAATTTCAAAATGCGCTAATCCTTGCTCGTATGCCATGTTAAAACGTGTCGCGGTTTCTAATGCCGCACGCCATTGTTTTTGTGCATTTACCGCTTCGCCTTGTAACCATGATAAACGCCCTTGTAACCACAAAGTTCGAGCTTGCGCAATGGGAAACGCTTTGGCGTAATTGGCTAATTGTTCACAGGCACGTTGCGATAAGCGGTTAAATGCGTCGCGCTCTTTGTTGGATAACAACGAAGTGGGAACAGTCGGCGGCTCGTGATTTTCCCAGTGTTGTAAATAAACTGTCGCCACGGCGGCGTAACTTTCAAATAAATCAACATGTAAAGGTGGCATTTTGGCAAGCAAATGCGCGGTTTTATTCGCCATTTGAATTGCTTGTTTGGGTAAATCTTGACGCGCATAAACTAAGGTCAGCACGCCACAAACACGAATTGCTTCTGCTAAAGGTAAAGCATCGGGATTGGGTAAATTTTGCACCATTTTTAAGTAGTTGACTGCATTTTCAATGTCACCTAAGCGTAAATGTCCCCATGCTAATGTGCATAAACTTTGGCTGGTGCTGATTAAATTCTGTTGTTTTTTGGCGCGTTGGTAATAATTTTGTGCATGTTGCACACTGTCTTGAAATGCCCCTTGATAACTATACCAAATCGCTAATAAATGTTGTTGTTCTAAACAACTTTGATAATCACCCACTTGGTCAGCGGCGCGTAAAGCATTTAATAAATGGTGATGACAGCGTTCCCAGCGTCCTTGTCCCATTTCATATTGGGCTGTGTTGCTTTCAATTGCGGCAATACTCGGTAAATGCTCAATAGTATTGACTAAATTGCTGGCTTGTCGTTGGTAATAAAGCGCGGTTTGTGTCCATGATAAAGTATTACAAAGTTGTCCTAAGTGACTGTAAGCCCTTGCTAATAGCGGGCGATAGTGCAATTTAATGGTATCGCTAACAATCGGTGTATGCGTCTTATCTGTTTGAGCAGTGGGAGATGTATCCGCTTGTGAAATAAGTTTTTCAGCTAAATTAACAGCTTGCCAGCGAGCATAAATTAAAGTCATCCAGTGCTTATTCCATATCCATGTTGCATCCGCAGCGGGGGGCGTGCGCGTCATCACATGGGCTAACCATTCATAGGCTAAAGAAGATTGCGCTAGATTTTCCAGTATTTCGGGCGTTGACACGGGTTGATTTTTGCGGCGAAACAGCGTTAATAACTTGCGTCCAACGCTATGTTGTTGTAACCAATCGTGGGCAATTGCTTTACACCATGTCCACCATAAATGCGGTAATTGGCGTGGGACAGGGTGCTTTAAAGTGCTCAAGGCAGTTTCTAAGGCTTCGCGGCTATGCGGTAATTTGCCTAATACACTGTAACTTATGCCTAAATGGGTTTGCCATTCGCTCATTTGGTTGGCAGAAGCCGCAGTTTTAGGAAATGGGACAATGTTAGACGCAGTTGAGCGGTCGGCAGCTTCGGCGGGGTGGGCTGGTTTATCCATATCTAATAAATGTGTGAAAAGTAAAACAGCTTCAAAATGGGCGTTAAAATCAAAAGCTTGTTTTGCAAGTTGTTGTAAATAGGGGATGGCGCGTTGCGGTTGTTGCGTCAGCCAAAAATGTTGGGCTAAAAAGCCAATCTCATGACTTTGAGTCTGTTGATACCACGTTGCTAAATTAGCATGGGCTTGTTGTCGTTGGGTGACACTGTAGGATTGATAAATCACTAAGCGAATAACTGGATGATTAAAATAATAATAAGTATCGTCATTTTCAAATTGGAAACGTTCAATTAAACCTAAGTGACATAATTCTTCTAAAGCAACAATACTCTGTTGTGGATTTAACGGCGGAATTTCTAAAGGTGGTGTAGCAACTAATTGTAAAGTATTAACCGTAAAACGTGTGCCAATCACGCTGGCAATTTGTAATAATTGTCGTTGTTCAAGGGTAAGATATTGTAAACGTTGACGTGTCACTTGCCATAAAATTTGCCATAAGGTCGGCACAGTGGGCGTATTTTCATTCAATAAATGGCTATTCCATTGTTCAAATACATGCGCATTAATCAAACGGGGTTCATGATTGACTAATGCCAACGCGCCACTTTCTTTTAAAACGCGGGCTAAATTTTCTGCAAGTAAGGGATTGCCGCGCGCTTTTTCTTGCAGCCAGCGAGTGACGACGGCAGGTAAATTTTTACGCCATAAACAACCATTGACTAATTTAGCAATATTTTCCGCATCTAAAGGCATTAAAGTCAGCACTTTAGTCATATTTTGCTGTTTTATGCGTTCCAATTCAGCAGAAGGCTGCGAGGTTAATCCCAGCCATAAACGCTGTAATTTATCACTGGGCAATTCATTCAGCGGAGTTTGTAGCGTTAAACTTAAATTATCGTCTAAAGGAGCTGGACAATTTGGGGATGTAGGCGTTTCGGTAACGGGTAAACGGGTCACAATCAACAGCATCACTGTCGTTAATTGTTCACAAATTTCGGTTAATAGCGGATAAGAACTTGAATCTAGCGCATGAGCATCTTCAATAATAAATAGAAAATGTTGCGGACTTTGCGCCACTAAATATTGCAGTAACCGCAAAATTGCTGCTTGTAAATGTTGCACGCGCAATTGGGCATGGGTATCAGGATGACGCAATTGTTGCGCAAAATAGGAATCATTGTCCTCTTTTTCCAGTTCTAAGGGCAATAACCAGCGTAAAATTTCTAAATCATTAGCAATCGGTGCTTTTTTCAAATGGGCAGTGACTTCTGCCCATGTCGTATCGCCCAGCACAATTTGCAGTAATTGAGCTAGTAAAGATTGCCAAATAGCATACGGCGGACTGACAGAAAAAATCGGAAGTTGTTTTTCTGTGCCGCTGACAATAATACATTGAATTCCTAAATATAAAGCTTGTTGCACGACTTCTGTAATCAAGCGGGTTTTACCACTGCCCAATTCGCCTTCTAAAATAATTCGCCCGCCTTGCCCGCTTTGTTGAAACGCTAAAAGCTGCTGTGTCAGCCAGTGCACTTCTTGTTGTCTGCCGATTAAATCCGTGTTATTGAACGAAAAAGAATGATGCGCATCTTCACTAAGCAAAGGACGATAAGTAGCTAAAATACGCCCCGTCATTTTAATGGAAACTAAACGTTCAAATTTAATACCCGTGAGTGCTAAATAAGGACGCGCTTGTTGATAAGTATTTGAATCACAAATAATGTCATCATCTGCAACTTGCATCAGATAATCAGCTAACACCGTCGCATTGCCTATTAAATCAAACTGCCGCCGCGTGCTATTACCACAATTACCATAAAATACTGCCCCCGTCGCAACACCAATGCTCGCACTTAATTGTTGCTCTTTTAACAGATAATAGGCTTGAATTGCCGCCCGCACTGCCCGCACCGCATTGTCTGAATGTTGATGTAGTGGAATACCCCACGCGGCGGTTAAAATTGAACCTTTTTCATCCACATAATATTGAATAACGCAACCACCTAATTGATTGATAATGTGCTGCAAATCATATAAAGCATCTTGCGTCAGCATTAACCACTGCTGAATTGCAGTATTGTTGTCAATGAATTTATGTTCCTGATGATGGCGATTCAGCAAACCGCCAATATTCAAATACAACACACTAACTTGCGGTAATGCAGTCAACCACTGCGGATAATTTAATTCTAACTGGGCTAAGACGATAGGCGAAACGTAACTACGCAAAGCACTAATAGATTGCGGAGATAATGCAGTGATTGGTTGTAATGGACGGGGTTTTAAATGATGAATTAATTGCTGCAACTTGACATAGCGACCAACCACTTCTCCCCGTGCATGAGCAACTAAACCTTGCCATGCCGAAGAAGTAACAAACACATCGCCGATTTTGGCATGACTTAATAAACCTTCTAACGCGCCCAAAATAGGGCCTGCAATTAAAAATTGCCAATGTCCTTCTACGCCGCCGACGGTTGCAGTCCATAAACTTCCTGCATCAATCAATGCTTTATGCCCTAAATTTAACGCTACCAAAGGGGAAGACTCGGTTTTTGACGTTTCTACTTGAGATTCAGACAGGCTATTTTGTAAGATTAGCAAACTATTTTGCATGGTTGTGCTAAATTGCACCTGCTGTTTTAGTGCTAAAGCACATGCCGCCGCGCGTCGCGTCACATTTTCCAAATCACGCCCCGCAACGCCGACCAACCAACCAATAAACAACATATTGCCCGAAATTTTTAAAACTTCGCCCCCATGTGCCGCCGTCCCTTCTAACAATTGACTGACATAATCATTTAAAATAACGCTTAAATGAACTTCACCCTGCGCTGTTTGATGGGCAGCTTCTACCAAAGGAATCACGCCATCCAGTTCAAGCACCAACAAAGCAGCCATATACTGCTCCGCACGCGGCGAAGGCGCAGATTCAGGCTGTTGCGCATAGTAACGTTGTACTAAAGACGGCGTATAACTGAGCAAAGTTTCAAGCGAAGTGGGCATAATGGCAAATGATAATCCTGTTTACAAAATGATTGTTTATAAGTGTAGCGGGTTAAAAGTATAGTTTTGATAAATCTATCTGTAAAAATACCGATAATCTCGTACGCTTTATTATCTGCTATCGCTTCTAAAATAGAAGTCATTTAACGCATTTTATAATACTAGCCTTTTATATCATCACCTTTAATTAAAACAAGGACTTTATTATGTTAATTATTCCCGCAATTGATTTAAAAGACGGGCAATGTGTACGCTTAAAACAAGGCAGAATGGAAGACGATACCATATTTTCCAATGACCCTGTTGCAATGGCAGAACGCTGGGTAAATGCAGGTGCACAACGGTTACACTTAGTAGATTTAAATGGAGCATTTGCTGGAAAACCAGTCAATGCTCAAGTGATAGAAAAAATTGCAAAAGCTTTTCCACAGATTGATATTCAAGTCGGCGGTGGCATTCGTACAGCGGAAACCATTCAAACTTATATAGACAGCGGCGTTAAATACGTCATTATTGGCACAATTGCCGTAAAACAACCCGAATTTGTAAAAACTTTAGCACAACAATTTCCGCAACGGATTATTGTCGGTTTAGACGCAAAAGAAGGCAAAGTTGCCACCGACGGCTGGGCAGAGATTTCCCGTTTTTCTTTACACGATTTAGCCAAACAATTTGAACAAGCAGGCGTTAATTCCATTGTTTACACCGACATCCAACGCGACGGCATGATGCAAGGGGTTAACGTAGAATCCACTTTAGCCTTAGCCCAAGCGGTCAATATTCCCATTATCGCCTCAGGTGGAATTACTTCCATGGCAGATATTGAAGCCTTATGTGCTGTTGCAGGTCAAGGCATTATTGGCGCGATTACGGGACGGGCAATTTATGAAGGCACGCTAGATTTCGCCCAAGCGCAAGCGTATGCGATGCAATTTGCTTAATATAGTAAACGTGCCATAAATTGATTTAAACTTAACCTAAGTTCGACGATAAAGTGCAGACCTACTAAGTTTTCAAAACCTTGTAGGTCTATTAACATGGACTCAAAAAATTAACAGTCTATAACATAAACAACTGATTTTTTAAACTTTATTTAAAAATCTGCATTGTATTATTAATCTGAGATTTTGCTGAATATGTCTATTTTTCATCGTGAAGAAACTATTAATACTTCCTTAGCTTTAGCGTTAGCACATTACGGCTTAATGGCAGAAGCTGAAATTATCAGTAATATTCATGCAACTAAGAAATTACCTGATGTTTTTTTTAATTTAGATGGTTTAGATGTCATATTAGAAGGTAAATTTGCGCGCCCTAATGCTGAGGCAGAAAGTTATCAACAAATTCATCAGCGTTTAAATTTAGGATTAGCTCACTTAGCAATCGCTGTTATTTACCCTGAAAATTTACGCACAACAAACACTAGCGAAGTTAGAAATATCTTACAACATACGCAATTTCGTTATTTTATTGTGTCAGAATCGGGCGAAAGTGGCTGGTTAGAAGGGGATTTAACCAAACTAATTGAAGATATACGTCAAGCGCAGTTTAATTTATTAGAAAATAACTTAGTTGAACAATTAGCCACAGATTTAAGTGAAGTTCTATTTTATGCTGCTAGAATGTGGGTAAAAGAAACAGCAACTTGTGAGCGTTTTTCGAATTTACTTGGAATTTATCCAGCGGGCAAAGAAAAAGCCGAACAAACATTAGCACGTTATGCAACTGCGGCTAAAATAGCCGCGTTGGTACTAGCAAATGCACTTATTTTTCAAGAACAACTGTTAAAGACGCATAAAACTGTCAAACCAATAAAAGATTTTTTAGACGCGCATGAAATGATGGAAGCCGCCCAAGACCATTGGCAATGGATTTGGCAAAATATTAATTATGTTCCAATTTTTCAATTAGCCGCGCAAGTTATCAATTGCATTCCTTCTAGCAGTCCTTCACGTTCCATTCCATTTAGAAACTTAATTCGACAAGCTACAAATATTTCAGCCAAACAAGCAGCATTGCGTCATGATTTAATGGGACGTATTTATCATTGGTTACTACATGAGGCAAAATATTTAGGCACATTTTATACCGCAGTCCCCACCGCAACTTTACTTTTAAAACTTGCCATGGGGTTAGATAAACAGAGTGATTTTAGTCAATTAGAAACACTTAAAAATTACCGTGTAACTGATTTAACCTGTGGAACAGGAACGCTTTTAATGGCAGCAGCCAATGTTCTGCGTGAACGTTATGTTCGACAGGTGTTAGCTAAAGCTGGCGACTTACATGCTGAAGATTTACAAATTTTTCATAAAACGCTGATGGAAAATATTATTTTTGGCTATGATGTGCTACCAACCGCAGTTCATCTAACTGCTTCTACTTTAGCTTTATTATCGCCTGATGTTGCTTTTGGAGAAATGAATTTATTTGTAATGCCACTTGGCATGGATGCCCAACAAGCCCGTTTAGGGAGCTTAGATTTTTTAGAGCAAGAGAGTGTACAAACACAATTCTCCTTAGTTGGTGATCATGTTCAATCGATTCGTCAAGGAGCAGCAAAAGTTTCTAAAGCGAATGCAATGATTCCCAAAGAAGGTTTTGATTTATGTGTAATGAATCCTCCTTTTGTTCGTAGCGTAGGTGGAAATTTATTATTTGGTAGCATGTCGGATACGCGCAGTCAATTACAAAACGAATTGAAAGCAAGAGTGAAAAAAATTGGTGCAAGCACTACAGCGGGTTTAGGTGCATTATTTGTTGCGCTTGCAGACAAATATCTAAAAACAGGGGGCAGAATGGCTTTTGTGCTACCAGCTGCTTTAGCATCTGGAGAAGCATGGTTAGAAACCCGCGCCTTATTAGCGCAACACTATCATTTAGAATGGGTGATTAGTAGTCACGACACAAAACGTCCTAATTTTTCTGAAAATACTGATTTATCAGAACTTTTATTTATTGCCCGCAAACTAGAAAAAGCAGAGCAAGCGGGAAATACTTATTATTTAAGCCTATGGCATAATCCTGATTCAGTCTATGACGCTTTAGATATAGCGATTCGAGCACTAGACAAGGTTTCAACGATTACACAAACACATAATGTTTGTTCTCTGCGTGGTTTGAAAGGAAAATTTGCTGAAATTTTTGCATTATCACCAGCACAACAACAAGGAAACTGGACAGGTGCATTATTTGCGCAAGCTGAATTACTACAGATATATTATCAATTACAACAAACATATACTTTAGCCATTCCAGGTCAAACGATAGCAACACTGACTTTATGCGAATTACAAACCTTAGCAGATATTGGTCCAGATCAACGAAGAGTGCATGATGGTTTCAAAATTTCCACAGATCAATGGTCTGCTTATAAAGGTTTTTGGAATCATGACTCAACGGCTGTAACTTGTATAGAACAAAAACCTAATGTCTATCTCAATGTTTGGTTAGATTCGCCCCGCGGTGCAAACTATGGCGCGCATTTATGGCAACGTTCAGGCACATTATTAGTTGCAGAACGTTTGTGGTCTATTACTCATAGAACACTTGCCATTTTGCTTGATCAGCCTGTTTTAGGAAATAGTTGGTGGTCTCTTAATTGTAGTAACTTAAACTCAAGTCAAATTAAAGTATTAACATTATGGTTAAATAGCAGTTTAGCGATTTTACTTTTTTTTGGAAGTAGGGTAATTACACGCGGTGCATGGGTTAAACTAAAACAACCTGCTTGGCAAAAAATGCCTGTGTTAGATGTACGACAACTAGATGATAAGCAACTTAAAAAACTTGCAAAATTATACGACAAGTTAAAAAACAAGGAATTACAGGCAATTGCAAAACTACATCAAGACAAAGTTCGCAAAACCATTGATGACGCATTTAGCGAAATTTTACAATTGCCTAATTTAACGTCTTTGCGTGAATTATTAGCACGCGAACCAGGATTAAGCGGAGAAAGTTTATATACACCGACTCCTTACCCACCGCCGCGAAAGAAAAGATTAACTTAATGCAAATTTAGTTAGTAACAATTTTAAATCAATTGTTTATGTTAAATCTGTCAACTTCAGAACAGCTATATTTAAAAAACGAAGCACAAACAACCATGCAAACCTTACATGTTAATTTAGCTGACCGCAGCTACCCCATTTTCATTGGTCAAAATCTTTTTACCGACCCCGCACTGATTCGTCCTTATGTCAAAAGTAAACAAGTGTGTATCGTTACCAATGAAACGATTGCCCCATTATATCTTGCGCAAATAAAACACCTTTTTAGCGAATTTCAAATTGCTGAAGTCATTTTGCCCGATGGCGAATCTTATAAAACGCTTGATATTATGTCGCGGGTGTTTGACACACTGCTCGAACAACGTTTTGACCGCTATTGCACACTTGTTGCACTCGGTGGCGGCGTGATTGGCGACATGACAGGATTTGCAGCGGCATGTTATCAGCGCGGCGTGCCCTTTATCCAAATTCCAACCACATTGTTATCACAAGTTGACTCGTCTGTCGGTGGAAAAACAGGGGTAAATCATCCACTGGGCAAAAACATGATAGGCGCGTTTCATCAGCCGCAATGTGTTGTAATTGATACAGATACGCTTTCTACCCTTGCCGACCGCGAATTAAGCGCGGGTTTTGCTGAAGTCGTGAAATATGGCTTAATTAACGATGCTGATTTTTTCGCATGGTTAGAACAACACGCTGACGCGCTATATCAACGCGATGCGAGCTTATTACAACAAGCGATTGCCCGTTCTTGTCAAGACAAAGCGGACATTGTCGGACGCGACGAACTCGAAACGGGCGAACGGGCTTTACTCAATTTAGGACATACATTTGGGCACGCCGTCGAGACGGGATGCGGTTATGGCGTTTATTTACACGGCGAAGCGGTAGCCATCGGCATGGTGCTTGCTGCCCGCTTGTCACACTTGCACGGCTGGATGAGTAGCGAAGAAGTGACGCGCACCATTGATTTATTAAAACGCTTTCATTTACCCACAGAGTTACCGAGTTCTTTAAGCATTGAACAAGTATTAAATTTAATGAAAGTGGATAAGAAAGTGAAAGCGGGACAAATCCGTTTGATTTTAATGAAAGGCATTGGAAATGCTTTAATTACCAGTGAATATGATAATGAGTTATTAAAGCAAGTTTTAGGTTAGTTGTATTGTCTGAACCATGATTTGCAAACCCACGCCAAGACCTTCTAGGTTTTAGAAACCTAGAAGGTCTTTATTGTGAGAATTAAACGTTTGTAGGGTGGAATAGCGCAGCGTATTCCACCATGAAACTCCGCTAAAGCTGAATAAAAACGGCTTATAAAAAACAAGGTGGAATACGCTTCGCTATTCCACCCTACAAACGCTTGATTCTCACAATTAAGAAAATTAAGCGAATTGTGTAGATTGTGGTTCAGACAAAAAGATTGAAATTCAGATTTTGCCGTTTCGTTTATTTTGTTTATACTTAAAATATATACCCAAGGAAAACACCAATGAACGCAACCAAACTTATCAAACTCCCGACAATTCAAGAAAGCGAACAAGCAAAACACAGTAGCCGTGTATTAGCGAAATATATTGCTAATGGTCGTTTGCAACTCAGCCTTAAAACTGATAATGCGCAAGAAGAATTAATTCTACCTAGCTACGCAATTGATTTACTTCTCAACGTGTTAACGGAAATGGCGAAAGGCAATGCAGTCACCTTACTACCTATTCATGCTGAACTCACCACTCAAGAAGCTGCTGAATATCTTAATGTCAGTCGTCCTTACTTGGTCAGTCTGCTCGAAAAAGGAGAAATTCCTTTTCATAAAGTTGGTTCACATCGCCGTATTTTGGCTGAAAACCTCATTACCTATAAACAAACATTACAAGACAATCGTTTACAAGCACTCAATGAATTAACTGCGCTATCACAAACTTTAAACATGGGATATGAATAATAATGAATTTTTCAGTTATTTATGATGCCTGTGTACTTTATCCCGCGCCTCTGCGGGATTTACTTATGCGACTTGCATTAACTGATTTATTTAAAGCACATTGGACAGATGAAATTCATAAGGAATGGATAAATATATCAAAGATGCTAAAGTTTATGGATATGAGCAATTAATCAGTAGTTTATCTTTACCTGATGAAAATGATAGGCATGTTTTAGCTGCTGCAATTAAAATTAATGCTGATGCAATTATTACTTTTAATATTAAAGATTTTCCTTTAACAATTTTAAAACAATATGCAATTGAAGTGATTCACCCTGATGATTTTATTTTTTATCAATTGGAATTAAATCTTGCTTTATGTTGCAAGGTTATTAAAGAACAGCGATTAGTTCTTAAAAATCCGCCTAAAACAGCTGAAGAATTTCTGTTAATTTTACAAAAGCAATCTTTACAACAAACTGCTTCAAAATTAAAAGAGTATATAGATTTAATTTAATTGTAGTTTTAAACAAAAGTAGGGTGGAATAGCGTAGCGTATTCCACCATGAAATTCCGCTAAAGCTGAGTAAAAACGGTTTATAAAAAACAAGGTGGAATACGCTTCGCTATTCCACCCTACAGCGATAATTAAGAAAATTGTGGTTCAGACAAAACACTCCTCACCTAAAATTAAAGCTTATCATTGTAAATGTTAATATCATCACTTCCTAAAGTTTGAAAAAACTATTGTAGAAATCCCCTTGCTAAAATGCTAATTTAGCCTGAATCTTTAGTTAAATAGTATGTTATTTAACAGGGATAGCAAAGGGGGAAGGAGATGAATAGCATTTTCATTATCGTCATCCTAATCAGTATTGGGATTTTGGCATATCAACAAGCTTCATTGTTACGCTGGACGGTAACATTGGGCAGCTTGCTCATTATAAGCACTTATTTTTTAAACTTTTCTATTCTATTACTCTGCGCCTGGTTTGCATGGGCAGGGCTTGCCGCATTTACACATCCCGATTTGCGCCGTCGATTTTTCAGTCGCCCAATGATGAATGGGTATAGGCGTTTATTGCCGCCTCTTTCACGCACCGAAAAAGAAGCTTTAGAAGCAGGTAACACTTGGTGGGATGCGGAGTTATTTAGCGGTCGTCCCGATTGGCAAGTGTTGCTGTCGCAACCCGTCCCCCGTTTGAGCGCGGAAGAACAAAGCTTTTTGCAAAATGAAACCGAAACTTTATGCAAAATGTTGGATGATTGGCAAATCACACACCAATTGAAAGATTTACCGCCCGATGTATGGCAATACATTAAACAACAACGTTTTTTTGGAATGATTATTCCTAAACGTTACGGCGGTTTAGGATTTTCAGTACAAGCCCATTCCGCCGTGATTACTAAAATCGGTACGCGCAGTGCCAGCGCAGCAGTTACAGTAATGGTGCCGAATTCACTCGGACCCGCTGAATTATTGTTGCAATATGGCACAGAAGCGCAAAAAAATTACTATTTACCCCGTTTAGCTATTGGCGAAGAAATTCCCTGTTTTGCATTGACCAGTCCTAATGCGGGTTCGGATGCGGCTTCTATTCCTGATTTTGGCGTTGTCTGTTATGGCGAATATCAAGGGCAACAAGTGCTTGGCATGAAAGTAACTTGGGATAAACGCTATATTACTTTAGCCCCTGTTGCGACTTTATTAGGACTCGCTTTCCATTTATACGACCCCGACCATTTGCTGGGTGAACATGAAGATATAGGGATTAGTCTCGCGTTAATTCCAACCACTCACAGCGGCGTGAATATCGGGCGGCGACATTATCCCGCGCGGCAAGCGTTTCAAAATGGCCCAACGTGGGGTAAAGACGTGTTTATTCCCTTGACAATGTTAATTGGGGGACAAAAGACGGCGGGGCAAGGCTGGAAAATGTTAATGAATTGCCTTGCAACAGGACGCGCCATTTCCTTGCCCGCTATGGCGACAGGTGCTGCGTTATATTCAGCGCGTTTTAGCGGGGATTATGCGCGCATTCGTAAACAATTCAAAACCGCCATTGGACATTTTGAAGGCATTCAAGAAGCTTTAGCCCGTTTAGCGGCGAATGCGTATGAACTGGAAGCCGCACGGCGTGTCACCGCCGCCGCGTTAGACAGTGGTAAAGCCCCCTCCGTTATTTCTGCAATTTTAAAATACCGAGCCACTGAGGCAATGCGTCGTTCACTTAGTGATGCAATGGATATTCACGGCGGGCGGGCAATTTGCGACGGGGCGCGTAATTATTTACTGCATGGTTATCAATCTGTTCCGATTGCAATTACGGTTGAAGGTGCGAACATTTTAACCCGTAGTCTTATTGTTTTTGGGCAAGGTGCAATTCGTTGTCATCCTTATTTATTAAAGGAAATCCACGCCGCTGAACAACAAGATTTAGTCGCTTTTGACCATGCACTGACTTCACATGTTGGCTTTTTATTGTCCAATATTTTGCATTGCGCCGTGCATAATTTGACCGCTGGCTATTTTTTAGAACCGCCGCCCAATGCCGCGCCAGCTATGCACGGTTGGTATCAACAACTGCATCGTTATAGTCTCAATTTCGCCACCCTTGCCGACATTACTTTGTTGCTGTTAGGCGGTAAATTAAAAACTAAGGAAATGTTATCTGGACGTTTTGCAGATATTTTCAGTGAATTGTATTTATTAAGTTGTTGTTTAAAACGTTTTGAGTTGGAGGCGCATCCAACGGAAGATGAAGTGTTAATTCAATTTTTATTTAATCAGGGGTTAAGTAAAATTCAACAAAAATTTGCAGAAATTTTAGCGAATTATCCCGTGCCGTGGTTAGTATGGGGTTTGCGTTATTTGTTAGTTAAATCTAGTAAAACAGTTGCTTGCGATTGTATAACTCAACGAGTAGCAGCAAT
>JACCEE011365445.1_pt1 | contig 19667 bp, 14 predicted proteins | sample 7449931 | NCBI WGS metagenome assembly JACCEE01 (sample SAMN15323457, study PRJNA562643) | freshwater metagenome | isolation source: river surface water | place: USA:Blue River Watershed | collected 2017-08-19 | reverse complement strand
TTGGGATTCATTTCTTGAAATCCCCACTCCCTCAAATTTTGGGCGATATAATCGGCTGCCATGCGATATCCAGGCTGTCCAACTCCCCTTCCTTGGAAGGAGGGACCACCAATGGTTTGAATTATTTGCTCTAACTCTTCCCGATTGAAAAATTTCAGTCCATCTTGGGGAATTTGAGCGGATAAAATTGCGCTGAATAACGCAAAAAACAAACTTAGGATATTTCTCATCTTAACAACATTCAATGGATGAAACTCTGGTTTGATGGCGTCCGCCTTCAAACGGTTCTGAAACGAATATATGAACCATTTGGATGGCTTGCTCTAGGGAAATAAATCTAGCGGGAAGACACATCACATTAGCGTCGTTGTGCTGCCTGCATAAACGCGAAATTTCTGGTTCCCAACAAAGGGCAGCACGCACATTGGCGTGTCGATTGGCCGTAATGCTCACCCCTACTCCACTACCACAAATTAAGATACCTCGATCGGCCTTTTGATGCTCAATCATTTCTGCCAATCGGTGAGCATAATCGGCATAATTTACCGATTGGGTCGAATCCGGCCCCAAATCCTGAAAATCTAATTGGGGAAATTGGCGAATAATTTCTTGTTTTAACTCAAATCCGGCGTGATCGGAAGCGATGATCCATTTCATTTGTCTAAAGTTTTTTCGGCGCGACGAACAACAAAAATACTGATTTCATACAATCCCCAAAGTGGGATCATCATGAGAACCAAGGAAATTACATCATAGGTAATGGCTGCTGCAATAACACTAATCACCACCACTGAATGCTTGCGGTATTTCCTAAGAAACGCCGAGGTAAGAATGCTCACCTTGGCCAAAAAATAACACAAAACCGGAAACTGAAAAACCAATCCCGTTGCCAAGGTTAACATGGTTAAGATGGAAATGTAACTTTCAATATTAAAGTAGTTTTCAATTTGGGGAGAAAGTTTAAAATTGGCAAAAAAAGCAATCGAAAACGGCGCAATGAGGAAATAACCAAATAAAACACCTGTAAAAAACAAAGCAGTAATGATGAACGTCATGCCTCGAACCGAATTAATTTCCTTTTGTTTCAAAGCTGGTTTCACAAACGTCCACAATTGGTAAATCACAAAGGGGAATGCAACGATGGCACCAGCGATTAAACTTCCCGACATGTACCGCATGAATTGAGCATCCATATCGGTAGCGATGAGTTTGAACTCCTTCATCTCAAAACACAAAGCCCCCAAGGTGGGATATTTTTGAGCCAATTCACACAACCACCGATATGTTAAGAAATCGGAATGAGTGGGTCCAAAAATGATAGTATCAAAAATGAATTCCTGATTGAGTAATGCAATGAGAAAACCAATTCCAATGGCAATGACAGATCGAAAGATGTATTTTCGGAGTTCATCAAGATGTTCCAAAAACGACATTTCTTTTGGAGATTCTTCTCCTTCGTTAAATTGGTCGGTATAGGCCATGTATGCGATTAACCTTCGGGTTCAGATTTAGATTTTTTGGTCGATTTCTTTTTGTTTTCCAAAACAATTTCGCCTTCTGCACTTTTGGAAACGGTAATTTTATCACCCAAATGAAGCTCTCCGGAAAGAATTTTTTCGGCTAACTTGTCTTCAATGTACTTTTGAATAACCCTTTGAAGAGGACGTGCACCAAAATCGGGGCTATATCCCTTCTCAGCAAGCACGTCTTTAGCTTCCTCCGTTAACTCAACCTCATATCCCAACGTTTCGATGCGACGAATGACATCTTTCAAAGAAACATCAATGATTTTGTGGATGTCCTCGCGAGAAAGTTGATTGAATACAATAACATCGTCAATACGATTCAAGAACTCGGGTGCAAAGGCACGCTTCAAGGCTTTTTCAATTACTCCTCGAGACTCAACATCTTCCGTATCTTTTTTCGTCGCCGTTGAAAAACCAACTCCCGTACCAAATTCCTTCAATTGTCGAGAACCGATATTGGAAGTCATAATGATGATCGTATTCTTGAAATCAACTTTTCTACCCAATCCATCGGTCAACTGTCCATCGTCCAAGACTTGCAATAAAACGTTGAAAATATCGGGGTGTGCTTTTTCAATTTCATCCAAAAGAATTACCGAATAGGGTTTTCTACGCACCTTTTCGGTTAACTGCCCACCTTCTTCGTATCCTACGTATCCGGGGGGAGCTCCAACCAATCGAGAAACCGAAAATTTCTCCATGTACTCACTCATGTCGATGCGAATTAAGGAATCTTCGGAATCGAAAAGAAAACGTGCCAACTCTTTGGCCAACTGCGTTTTACCGACTCCGGTAGGACCAAGAAACACAAAGGAACCAATGGGCTTCTTCGGATCTTTGAGTCCAACACGTGTGCGTTGAATGGCTTTTGAAATGGCTTCGATGGCTTTGTCTTGACCGATTACCTTGGTTTTCAAGGTATCTTTCATTTTCGCCAATTTATCGGTTTCGCTTTGGGCAATTTTGGTAACGGGGATTCCCGACATCATGGCAACCACTTGAGCAACGTCTTCATCGGAAACGACGTAACGTTTTGCCTTCGATTCTGTTTCCCAGGCACTTTTTGCGGCGGCCAGTTCGTTTTCTACCAATTTTTCTTTGTCTCTCAATTGGGCCGCCTGCTCATACTTCGACGCCTCTATCACTTTTCTTTTTTCCACTTTGATTTCCTCGATTTGGTTTTCCAAATCTAAAATCGCAGTGGGTACTTGTATGTTCGAAAGGTGAACACGCGCACCGGCTTCATCCAAGGCATCAATGGCTTTGTCGGGAAGAAATCGATCGGTAATGTAGCGTTCAGTAAGGGTTACACAAGCTTTAATGGCCTCTTCGGTATATTGAACTCGGTGGTGATCTTCGTATTTTTCACGAATATTTCCGATGATTTGAATGGTCTCTTCGGGGGTTGGTGGATCCACCAATACCTTCTGGAATCGACGATCCAAGGCTCCATCTTTTTCAATGTACTGTCGGTATTCGTTTAATGTTGTTGCTCCAATGCATTGTATTTCACCGCGCGCCAAGGCGGGCTTAAACATATTCGATGCATCTAAGCTTCCGCTCGCGCCGCCCGCACCAACGATGGTATGGATTTCATCAATAAAAAGAATGATATCGGTATTTTTCTCCAACTCTCCCATCACCGCTTTCATGCGTTCTTCGAACTGTCCGCGGTATTTGGTACCTGCCACCAAGGAAGACAAATCCAAGGTAATGATTCGTTTGTTGAAAAGGATTCTAGATACTTTCTTTTGCAAAATGCGTAAGGCTAAACCCTCTGCGATGGCCGTTTTACCCACTCCGGGTTCCCCAATTAAGATGGGATTGTTCTTTTTTCGACGGGAAAGAATTTGAGAAACGCGTTCGATTTCCTTTTCGCGACCGATGATTGGATCCAATTTCCCTTCCTCGGCCAATTTAGAAAGGTCTCTTCCGAAATTATCGAGAACTGGTGTTTTGGATTTGCTGTTATTTTGATTCTTCTTAGAATCTGTTCCTTTCGGTTCGTCGTCGTCAAAAGAATCGTCGTTACCAAAAGGGTTGGCCTCGTTGGAGGGTTCATTTCGGGAAAAGAAATTGTCGGAAGAAGTCGGTTTACTCGAAATTCCTCCTTCGCCCATTTGTTCCATTTTCATTTTTACATTTGAATAATTTACCCCAAAACGATTGAGGATCCGTGATGCCAAGCAATCTTCTTCCCGAAGGATCGAAAGCAACAAGTGAACGGTACCGATGGTATCGCTCTTGAAAATTTTCGCTTCCAAGTAGGTAATTTTCAATATTTTCTCGGCTTGTTTGGTCATAGGAATTTGCTCAATGGCATTAACCCGAGCAATCTTTCCCGAATTCACCGCGTTTTCCATTTGATTTTGGAGCTGATCAATCTCAACATCTAAGGATTTTAAAACCCGAATAGCTTGACCGTCGCCTTCGCGGATCATGCCCAAAAGAAAGTGCTCAGCACCGATATGATCATGGCCCAAACGTATGGCCTCTTCTCGACTTAAATTAATGACATCTTTGACTCTAGGTGAAAATTTCGCATCCATGAGAAACCCTTTTTAGTAACTCCAAAGGTAAGATTAACTGAAAGAAAATTCAGAATTATCGTGAACAACTTATCAGACAATCGGCGAAAATTATTCACATTTGCCAACCTAATTGATTTCAATTTTTTAAGAAATCCACGTCGATCACACGGCGAGGTTTCCAGCCCAATTCAACTTCCGCTTTTCTTGAGTCAAAGGTGAGGTCTAGGGTCATTTTTTTATACCGAAGTGAATCGATGGGAAACTTAGGAAGAAAATCGCCCATGAAGGCCAATAATCGCGCAAAAAACGCCGGAATAACAATAATATTCGGTTTATTCAACTGCTTTCTCAGCGACATTTCAACTTCGTAAAAAGAAGGATGATGTTGGTCGGTCAATTGGTAAATACCTGATTCTTGGCCTTTCAAATTCAAGCAAAAGAGCGCTACATCTTCGGCCAAGACCATGGATTTACGTGCAGAACCTCGACCTATTCGGGGATACCGGTTCCGTTCAATGGCCTTCATCATATCGCCCAAGTTGCCAGGCGGATTTGCCCCGGCCAACAAGGGAATTCGAAAAATGATGACGGGAACCTGATGGCGAACGCCCCAATCTGAAATCAATTTTTCCGCTTCAATTTTCGACTTACCGTAAGGTTCTTCAGACAAAAGCGGATCGGTTTCTACCAGATTGGTTCCATTCCACCGTCCATACACCGAAACCGTGCTAATGAATACAAACTGTTTTACTGTTACCCCCACTAACCCTTCCAAAAAATGCTTCAATCCCGTTACGTTAACATCAAAAAAATCTTTTTTTTCCGCCTCCGTTTTGGGAATCATGTGCGCTTTTCCTGCGGCAAAAATAACCTGATCAAATTCCTCCTTTGGAATTTGTGGCACCTCCCTTTTCAAATCGCAAACCACTTGATTGGCCGAAGAACGACCAACGCTCACTGCAGAAAAACCGAATTCTTCACAAGCTTTCAAAAGGTATTTACCTAAAAATCCAGAGCTTCCCGTGAGGATTACTTTCTTCATGACGTTACTTTTTTCATCCATTCAAAATATTCGCTGGCCAAATGATCACGATTGAATTTCGTTTCTCCGAGCATTTTTGACTGAGCAGCCATGTGATTTCTTTCCAACTCATTTTCTACCATCCGAGCAATGGCTTTCCCAAACTCCATTTCATTTTCTTGAGGAACATTGATCCCACAAGAATGCTCTAAAAAGAGGTTTTTTATCCAGCCTTGGGTATTTTGAATCAACGGTACGCCGGCAGCAAAGGCATCGAACAACTTATTGGGTGAGCTGGTTTGAAAAACCTCTAAATTTCGAAACGTGACCAAGGCGGCATAGGCATGTTGCAACCACCCAATCACTTCCACTTTTGGTATTAACCCCAGAAATTCAATGTTTTGAATTTCCAATGTTCGCGCAAGGTCCATGAGTTGAGGCTTTTCTGCTCCTTCACCAATGATAACAAAACAAACATCAGGCTTAGAGGAGAACGCTGCAATTCCACGAATCATTTGCTCGCAATTGTCCATGGCTCCCAAAGAACCCGTGTAAACAATGATTTTTTTTCCCTGGTGCTTTTTAGGAAGAACAAATGATGTTTTTTGTTGAAATAGCGCCACATCACTGGCATTGGGAATGGTTCGGACATCCAAAGACGGAAAGCGTTTTTGAATATTTTGAGTCATTCCATCGGAACAAGTCACCACAAAATCCGATGCTTTATAAAACGTTTTTTCACTGAATAATGCTATTTTTTTCAGGAAATTATTTCGAATCATGCCCAACTCGATGGCTCCAGAGGGCCATAAATCACGCACTTCGAAAATGAGTTTTTTTCGACGAATCCATTTGGCTACCAATCCGGGAAGACCGATGGTAATGGGCCCCGAAGACGTAATGGCCAAATCGTATTTTTCTACCAAAGCATACCACAAGGAAAAAAATGAAAAACCGAGGAAAGTGTACAAACGCTTCCAAATGGGATGTTTATTGGATTGAGGCAAATTGATAATTTTCACCTGAATACCGTCGAAATTTTGAGTGTCAAAAAATTTCTGAGCGGCAATATCGGATTTGTCGTAAGGACTTGTAATCACGGTAACGGAAGCACCTTGTTCGACCCACCTTCGACACATTTCATAAACTCGGGTACTCCAACCACCTTTGGGTGTGCCGAAGTATTGGTAGAAAACAATAATTTTCACGATACTGGATTTTTGATGGCCGTTTCAAACAAGCGTTTCCATTGGTATTTCACGACTTCCCAATCCCAGGATTCTACAGTTTTTCTTCCGTTTTCGGAGATTTTTAACGACAATTCCGGATTTTTCAGGAGGGACAAAATGGCTTCAGCTCCCGCCTGAGGATTTTGAGGCGGATAAAGTAAGCCATTTTCACCAGACTCGATGATGAATGGCACTCCTCCCACGTTGGTGGAAACAACGGGCAATCCAAGTGCCATGGCCTCCATCACCGAAATGGGCGTGTTATCGATGTTGGTGGTACTTAAAAAAATAGAAAAGTCTTTGGAATAAGTTCTCCATTCGAGTTTAGATTTCCCGCCTGTGGTCCATGCAGAATCTTCCAAACCCAACGATTTTGCATAGGCGTTGAACTCGCCTAAACTACCGTCTTTATCGGGTCCAACCATGGCGAGGGTTGCATCTGGAAATTCTTCCTTTACCAATTTTAAAATATCAAGGGCCATCAAAGGATTGTAAACTCGATTCATGGATCTCACCCACAAAATTTTAGGCTGAGGCTGGAATCGATGCTGAAACTCATATTCACCAATTGGAATATTGTTTGGAATCATTTGAAAGGCATAGCCTTTTTCTTCAAAAGTCGATTTCAAAAAATTACTCACACCAATATTCATGGCAGAATTTTTAAAAACCTGATCACAAAGTTTTGGAGAATTTAAAATTCGTTCTTTCAAATTTCCACCTCGAAGTATAGGGAAATACGGAATTTGAAAGAAATGGCAAAGTCGGGCCACCAACCACGCAAAAAAGAAAGCTTTGGAACTGTACGTATCGATCAAAACGATTTGAGCCCATTTTCGAAAACGAAAGATGGTAAATGCCATGTCCAGCCACCGAAGGAATTGGTTTTTCACCGACGATGAATATTTCATTTCACATCCGATGTCCTTTAGTTGAACCCCCAAAGTTTCAATGGACGTCGGGTTAATCCCTCCAGTTTTACTTAGCTTGTTACCAATATAAATCACTCGCATCAACACAAAAATACCCATAAAATGAACTGAAAGAGAAAAATATTCCAAAGAAATGTACTTTTGTAACTCATGATCATTTCTGCCATTATTCCTTGTTACCAAGAAAAAAGAACCATTGACCAGGTCCTTTTTCAAATGAGTAAACAAATCACTTCTGGTTTTGAACTAGAAATTTTGGTCATCGACGGTGGTTCAACGGATGGAACCTTAAAAATCATAGAGGAATGGGAACAGAAAGATGATCGAATTAAGTTCATTTCAAATCCGCAAAAAACTGCAAATCATGCTTTCAATTTAGGCATTGAATACTCCAAGGGAAGTCATTTTGCTTTAATTAATGCCCATACCTACTACCCCAACGATTACCTGAAAATACTATGGGAGGCCATGCAAGCCACCGGAGCCGTAGGTGTTTCCGGCCGTGTTCTTCCCGTGCTCGAAGCAACCGACTGGGAAAGTCGATTGGTGTATTGCATTTCCACCTCTGCATTTGGCGTATCGTCCCAAAGTTACCGAATCGGAAAAAGCGGATTTACCGACTCGGTTAGCTTACCACTTTTCGAGAAAAAAGCAGTATTAGCCGTGGGAGGCTATCACCCGGAGTTGGTTCGGAATCAAGATAATGACATGAATTTCAAATTGGTGGAAGCCGGACATAAACTATACGTAACAGCCGAAACTTCGGCATCCTACCATCCTCCAAGAACCTACAAAAAACTCTTGCATTATGCACTTAAATCGGGCGTTTGGAATACGAAAACGCTGATGATGAAAATTCCTTGCATGAAGTGGTATCATTTTTTTCCAGGGCTATTTTTAGCAGGGGAAATCATTGGAGGGATCTCTTTCGGACTTTCCTCTTTTCACCCGATTTTTTCAATCCTTGGTTTCATTTGGGGACTTGCCAATGGATTGTATTTGGGCATGGCCGTGTTTTTCAGTTTTACCCATCCTAAAGGACAGGGCACCATCCGCTTTCTGCTCCCATTTGGATTTTTCTTTTTTCACCTCGCATACGGATTGGGGAACATCCTTGGACTGGCTTACAAAAGAAGAAATCCTAATTTTTAGACACTTTCCCAATTTGAAATTCTTTTTCCACACGTTCAAGGAAAATCGTTGAAAAGTTGGGCAAAAAGAGGGTGAAAATGATTCTAATTCATTCCAATTCCTCGAAAGTATTTTCTACATTTGGGAACGAAACGATAGGAATGTAACATTACCTATCTTTGATTTAACGATGAATTACCGCCCACGACTAAGTTTAATTTTAAAGGGCTTGACCGAAATTACCGATCAGGCTGAAAAGCTATCCGAATTATCCTTGGCGGTTTCAGAAACCATGGGTTTTGTTCAAATTGAGGTACATGATGATCTCATCCCTTCAGAACAACACACTCTTCAATTCCAAAAGGAGTTATTTTTTGCCGATGTTGCTAAACTTTCTCCTCAACTTTATTGCCTTGAATTTGATTTCGAAGAAAATGCGTTGGTCTTCAATTCATCCCTTGCCAAAATGGCCGGGTCGAAATTAAACTCCCTTTCTTTCACTTTTGGCAGTTTCCAAAATTCTATTTCATCCAAAGACCGCCCCAAAATCGTTACCGAATTGGTGAAAAATTTTGGGAAAAAAGATGCTTTTAACATCCCACTTTCCTTGGTAACAGGAAAAAAAGAATCTTCGTGGAAATTGCGATTCCAATACCTTTTCCTTTACGATGAACCGGTTCGATTGATCGGAGCCCTCATTCCAGAAAAACAGAAAATTGAAGATCACTCCATTTTTCAATCCATCTTTGACTCTGCTCCTCAACCTACCCTTTTCATCAATCAAAACGGTTTGATTCAAGCGCACAATCAAAAGGCCAAACCCTTTTTTCAACGGGTTTTTGACCAGGACTTGGAAATCAATAAACCCATCACTCAATATTTGAAGGGTGAATTGTACGGAATGTTCGATACTATCATCCAACAAACCTTACAAGGGGAATCCATCAAACAATCCTACCACCTCAAAAGTATTCGAGGCACGCACCGATGGATCGAAGTGAATACCTTCCCCATCTTCCAAAAAAGCAATCTTTCCTTTGAAGGCATCGTTGTTCAGTTTTCGGATATCACCTCAGAAAAGTCCAAATCCGAAACGGCCGATCAATCTACCCAAAAGTTAAGTCTAGCACTCGGCCTAACAGGATCGGGTGTTTGGGAATACGACCTTGAGAACAATCGTTTCTGGTGGTCCAAAGAGCACAATCACTTGTTCGGATTACCCGATTCTTTGGAACCATCCGAGTCCAATTTCCTGGCAAGTATTTATCCCGATGATCGAAATGCTTTTACTAAAGCACTTTATCATTCCATTCAAACCAAATCCGAACTTGATCAGCAATTCAGAATCGAACATGCCAACCAAGGAATCCGCTGGATTCATTGCAAAGGCTTGTTCCACTTCGATCATGCTGCAGAAACCCATAAACTCATCGCCATCGAAACTGATGTCACTGATCAATTGGAACAAGAAAAACGCATTGAAAAAGCTGAAAGAACGCTTAACGACCTCATCAAGGTGGTTCCGGTTGGAATTTTCAAAACCAATTTGGAAGGATTGTGCAATTTCTTAAATGACCAAGGTGAAAAAGTAATCGGCGTTTCCAAAAATGAAGCCGAAGGATTCGGTTGGACGAAAAACTTGGATGAAAAAGACCGGATTCGATTTTTCTCTCGTTGGCAACAACTGATTTCAGGTGACGATCAACACGAGGTTATTGAAGATAATCTTGCGTTTTCCACAAATGGTGAAACACATCAAGTTATGGTTCACCTGAAAGTAGAACGCGACGTGGCGGGCGAACCCGTGGGATTCGTGGGCACCCTAACCGATGTGAGCCCCATCATTCAAAACGAAAAGAAAATCAAACGTTTGAATGAAATCCTCGTTACCCAATACAACAAACTCCGCAAATACGCCCACATCAATTCCCATGATTTGCGTGGACCACTCACCACCATCATGTCCATCCTCAATGTTCTTCGCTCCGGCGACACCAAATTGGATCGAGAGTATTTGGATGCACTCCTCAAATCATCCGACAAGATGGATTCGGTCATCAAAGAATTGAATGAATTATTGAAAGATGTTGAATTCGAAGATGTGGTTGGCGAAAACTACGAGATTACCCAATCGCTCAACGTGATGTTGATCGATGATGATCCTTTTCAAAATCTGATCAACAGTAAGGTCGTTTCCAATCAGAATTCCAACATCGTGGTTCACGATTTCAATGAAGCGCACCGTGCGTTGGAATTGCTCATCAATAAAACCATGGAACCCGATTTCATCCTTCTCGATTTATCCATGCCCATTATGAATGGCTGGGAGTTTTTAGAAGAAATGGAACGCAATCAATTGGATATTCAGGTTCACATCTTAACATCTTCCATCAATCCAAATGATTTTGTAAGAGCCAAGTCATTCAAAAATGTCAAAGGGTTTTTATCCAAACCTTTGAAAGCTGAATTGGTTGACGCCATACTTTCCCGATACATTCCCCTTCGTTAACCTAGTTTTTTAGGATTGTTCCAAACGGCCGAGTTGCCGCGAAGGACATACTGAAAAAAACCGAGAAACATCGCGGCATTCATCCAAAAAAAATGGGCTGGATATCGAAAAAATCCAACCTTGATTTCATTTTTCCTGAATAGCCAATCCAAAAACAAGACTCCTCCAACCGCCAATAACCCAACCATGGCCAGCCATGGAAAAAGAATGAAGAATCCAAGAATCGCCATGATCATCAAAAACGGACCAAACCACCTTAATACCTTGTAACTAAAAAAGTGATAACCTACTCTTCCTTTCCAAGGCCAAGACATGGAACGAAAGATAAAATAGGCCATGAAATTGCCCGACCCAATTCGTTTTTTTCGGCGGAATTGCAAGATAGGATCGCCGCTAACATACAAATCTGAAATGGATTTTTCAGCAAATACGGTGCGAAAGCCTTTGCGCAATACCGACATAAATAAGAAAAAATCATCGACAATGATGCCATAAGGTACCGTTTCGTACAAATCTTTTCGAATGGCGAAAATAGATCCAATTGCGCCAATAACAGTCCCCTGTTTACTCTGACGCATTTTTATGGCCATCTCAATGCGATTAAAAAAGCTCTCCTGTTGCAAGGCATCGGTACGATCCAAAGCGATGGAACTGAAGTTGCCTTGCACCCCACCAATCGTTTGATCCTGAAATGGAGCAACCAATCGAGAAATGGTTTCAGTTCGAAACAAGGTATCGGCATCGGTAAAAACAATGATTTCACCTGTAACCCTTGTCAACAAATCTTCCATCACAACGGCTTTGCCCCTGCGTGTTTCAAACGAAAAAAATTGAATATTGGAAAATTCCTGCGTAAACCTCTCGATGATTTCGTTGGTACCATCATCCGAACAATCTGAACCAATGATGAATTGCAATTTTTCAAAGGGATAGTTGCTGTTGACCATGGACTGCATTTTTTGTTCAATGATGTCCTTTTCATTAAAAACCGCCAATAAAACGGTTACATGAGGATTAAAATCGGAGGAATAATTGGGGAAATATTTGGGCTGAAGTAATTGGGAAAGTGGGTAAAAAAGGTACGTATGGAGTAAAAGGAAAACAGGAATGATGGTAAAGGTTAATCCCAACCATTCTATTGTTCCGAATTCAAAACTTGCATCCACTTCTCAAAGATAACTCGGTTATCGAAGTGTTGAAGAACAAATTCCCGACCTTTTTGAGACAAATCGATGGAAATGGTTGGATTTGAAAGGATCTTATTGGCAACTTCCATCCATTCCTCCAACAGATTGGCTTCGAGCAATTGCTGCTGATGAATTAACCCCAAACCCTCGGCCCCCACGGTTGTACTGATGCAAGGCATTCCCATGGCCAAGGCCTCAATGAGTTTAATTCGAACACCACTTCCCGACCACAGGGGAACGATTAAAAAGCCATGTTTTGAGAAATAGTCTTTAACCGATTCGACTTCTCCAACGAATTGAACTCCTGAAATTTCACGACTTTTCCATGCATCGGGCATTCGTCGGCCCGCAACCGAAAGCGTTAAGGCAGGATGTGCTTGTTTCAATGCGGGCCAAAGGTGTTCTAAAAAATACTCCAACCCCTGAATATTCGGCATCCATTCTAAAGAGGCTAAAAAACACCATTTTTCAGAACTGGAAAATTCGACTGGTTCGTATTGCTGCAAGGGAATCCCGGCCTCCAACACATGTTGCGGGGTGGTGGAGTGTTGTTGAAACCAACCGGCATCGACAGTAGAAATGGGTAAAATCCAATCTACCCTTTGAGCCATTTGTGCCTCTTCTCTTGCAATCTTTGGCCACTGTCTGTTCAAATACCATTTCTTGAGCGGATTGGTGGCCTCTTCGGCCAATCGTTTCCAAATCAGATGTTCCACATTGTGCGCTCGAAAGGCCAACTTAGCCTTCGATTTTTTCTGAATTTCGTCGAGGTAGTACAACCAAAAAGGACCATCCATATGAATCAAATCATACTCGGTATCTTCCAGAATTTGTCCAATTTTCTTATGCAATTGATCATCCTGCAAACGAATCGCGTGGTACGATTGGGAAGAAAACAAAGAAGTGAAAGCGCCCCAAATGCTGGGTTGGTGTTGAACATCCACCACGGTTGCTTGAATGGCAGGTATGGTTTTCAAGAAAGAATCGATCTCCTGATCTGAAATCCAATGTTTTGGAGTGCGAATAGCCAACAAATGAACTTCATTCCCTGTTTCCGCATATCCCTCCATGATTCGCAAAAGGCCCAAAGCGCCCCCGTCTTTCGGGGGAAATGGTAGCCGATACGCCAATTGAAGTACCTTCATCTCTTCCTTTTAAAAATCGATAATATTCCTCCCGTATCGGTATTGGCGCGAACCATCAAGATCAATCCAACCGGAAGAAGTAGAAAAGTGGCCAACCACATCCCTTGCCAAGGAGCTAACTTCCCTGATTCGGCCATCTTTTCACCGATCATGGACGTGACGTGGTACACTAAAAAGAAGAAAATCGAAAAAAGCATGGGCAACCCAAATCCACCTTTTTTGATAATGGCCCCCAACGGTGCTCCAATTAGAAACAAAACCAAGCAGGCCACCGAAAGAGTGAATTTTTTATGTCGTTCTACCAAATGGGCTGAAATGTTATTCTGCTGATACTCCATATCCCGAATTAACATGGAAGTATACGATTTTACCGATGAAACTCCATTTTTCGCATCTTGCAACACCAAATTTTGAAAAGAATCAGGAATCATGGTCTTCCAACCAAACGTGCCAGCAGATGTAACCTTCGCTTGGCTGATATTCGAGTCGGCCAATAAGCCATAGTATTTATTTTGGAATCCAGCGACTTCCGTAATGCGGTTTTTTCGTTGAAGTTTTAATGAATCGATGTTCGTTGAAAGTTGTTGCACCGTGAGCATGGTGTACACATCCTTGAAGGTACTTTCCTGAGTTCTAGAAAATCGGAAAGCAGAAAGGTCAAAACCAACCTGCTGCTCTTTAAACTCCATTTTCATGGCAGGCAGAACAGCTGTTTCACCCGCTTTGGGTTGAATTTCTTGGTAAACATACCCATCGTACAATCGCAAAACGAGGTAATGATTGTTGGCAACACTTTCCATTACCCCCTTTTTCGCATAAACATATTTGGTGTTGCCCCGTCGTTCTGAGTGATCGTAAATGGTAATTTGCCTTAAAGTTTTTCCATCATCATCTTTTTTCCCTACATGAATGGAATAACCATCAATTCCGTTGTAGTAAACCCCCGCCTGAATACTTAAAGCAGGCCGTTGCTCCCGGATATCGTACAATAGGGTTTGAAATTTCAGGTTAACAACGGGAAGGATATTATTGGAGAAGAAAAAAGCGAAAACAACCCAAATTAAGGTTAAAACGGTCAATGGCCGCATAAATCGCCACAACGAGATCCCCCCTGATTTGATGGCGGTTAATTCAAAAAATTCACCCAAATTTCCGAACGTCATCAATGTCGCCAGTAAAATGGCCAACGGCAGGGCCATCGGGACAAAGGATACCGAAGCCAACGACATTAATTTGAGAATGAGAAAGGTATCGAATCCTTTGCCAACCAAATCGTCGACGTATTTCCAAAGAAATTGAAGGACTAGAATAAACTCTACCACAAAAAAAGTGGCAAAAAAGGGAGCTACGTATGCATTAAGCAAAAACCGATGGAGAACTTTAGGCTTCAAAACGGCTGCAAAGATACATTTTTATGCTCCAACTGCGCGGTGCAGCCGTTGAATCGACGTATCCCAAAGAAGTTTTAAATCATCTTCTTCGCCCTGCTCACAAAAATCGGTAATCAACAACTCAATTTCATCGGTAATCGCATCCACCACAATTTGCAATTGAATGTACTCCTCCTCATCGTGATAATCCAACTTAAACTTCACCGATGCGTTGATTTTCTTTTCAACCATTCGACCTTCCACCACTTCTCCATTCCAATTAAAGGTCCAAGTATCTCCGTGTTGTTCTACTTTATCAGCAAACCATTGACTTAGAAATACCGGATCGGTTAAATAGGTATACAGCAAGACAGGCTTGCATCGGAGTGGATATTCAATGTGTGTTTTTACGGTTGCCATCTTTTGGGTCTGTTAAAGGATCTGTTCCAACGGCAAATTATTGAAATTTCCTGAAGACATCAAGAGTAAAGCCGAATTTTCTTGATTTCTTTTCTTTAAATTTTCAAACAACTCCCTGGAGTCGATAAAAACCCGAATTTGAGGATGATTGAAATCACGAACCACTTGTTCAGATGGAAAGAAAGGCAATTTTTTCAACTCCAATTGTGTAGGATTGTAATACACCCATGCTTCATCAGCGGCCTGCATGGAATTTTTATACTGGGGAAGGAAGGCCGCATTCAAAGAACTGTACGTAAATAACTCAAATACGGCTAACATTTCACGTTTCGGATATTGCAAACGAACGGCATCAACCGTCGCTTTTAACTTGGAAGGGCTGTGCGCAAAATCGCGATAAACGACCTCTTTCGATGTATTTTTCCAACATTCCATGCGCTTTGCAGCGCCTTTGAATGTAGAAATTCCGTCGTAAAATTCATCATCGGTTAAACCGATTTGTTTGCACAACAAGTAAGCACCTTGAATATTTTTGAAGTTGTGTTCACCAAAAACCTCAATCGGAATCTCACGACCATTTTCGGTGATTAAGAAACATTGCTCATCGGCCACCCGATAGGAATGTGCTGAATACCCCACATGAAGACCCGGTAACCCATCTTCCTTCATTAAGGTCGTTAGCGCATCGTCCGATTCATCATATACCAAATACCCGTCGCTCGGCATGGAATTCGAAAAATCCCGAAAAGCTTGAACATAACTTTCCCACGTTGGAAACACATTCATGTGATCCCAAGCAATCCCTGAAATTAAAGCAAAATGAGGATGGTACCATAAAAATTTCGGACGTGGATCCAGCGGTGAGGTGAGGTATTCGTCGCCTTCCAAAATGATAAGGGGCGCATCCGAAATTTGCACCATGGTTTCGAAACCCTCGATCTGAGAACCTACCAAATAGTCAAAAGAGCGCCCAGCTTGTTTCAAAACATGCATCAGCATGCTGGTAATGGTAGTTTTTCCGTGACTTCCGGCAATAACCAAACGCATTTTATCTTGCGAATGATGGGCGATAAATTCGGGGAAAGAGAAAATTCGAACTCCTAATTTTTGGGCTTCTAACAATTCAGGATTATCACCCCGTGCGTGCATGCCCAAAATAACGGCATCCAATTCGGCGTTGATTTTTTCGGGGAACCAACCCAATTGAGCCGGTAACAAACCGTATTTTTCCAAACGAGTTCGAGACGGCTCAAAAATCTGATCGTCACTTCCGGTGATGGAATGCCCTAAATGGTGCAAGGCCAACGCCAAATTGTGCATCACCGCACCGCCAATCGCAATGAAATGGTATCTCATCATTCAAAAATTTCATCTTGATCTAAGGGCTCCTCTTCAAAAATCATGGGAACCGTATCATTCAACTGAAACCCATTCATCGCTCTTCCGCTCAATCGCACCCGCGGATCAAATCCAAGGGTATCCGTTTCGGTTAACAATCCGCGGGAAGCCATTTTTCGGGTAATTAATTCCGAATGACGAATGGCATAGGGTCTTAATTCTCCAAACGCATCAAAAAAGCTTCGGTATTGTTTTGGACGAGGAATCAAGGTGGCCAAATACACGCATTCGGGAAGGGAGAGCTGACTCGGTGATTTTCCAAAGTAGAAGTCTGAAGCTTCGCCCAAACCGTAAACATTGGGTCCCCACTCAATCATGTTAACATAAACTTCAAACATCCTTTGTTTGGAAGAAATACGTTGATTTTCAATCAACCACACCATCAATGCTTCCTCAAATTTTCGGCTTAACGTTTTTTTCCTAGACAGGAATAAGTTCTTTACCAATTGCATCGATAAAGTACTTCCGCCCACCTTAAATTGTTTGGTTTTGTAATTTTTAGCGATGGCATTTTTGAACGCCTCCATCACAAAACCTTTGTGTCCAAAGAAACTTGGATCTTCACAGGTTAAAATGGCATTTTTTAAGTACGATGGAATTTCTGAATACGAAACGAAGTAAACGTTTTCTGGGCCAATAAACCTAGAGCGCATGGGTTGACCATTTTCGATGGGAGTATATTCAAAGGGATCATTGAAAAAATCGAGCTGAGCTTTCCCAAAACTCAATAATTTGAACCCTTCTTGGTGAATTCCGGCATCAAATGTTGATTGAAAGGGCTTTGTGCCGTTCAAATGCAGGTCGAGATAAAAGTCCATTTTGCCCTCTGCCTTGGTTCCGGTTAAGGATCCAAACATGCCCGAAGGTAATGCATCGAAAAAGGTTTGCGCCTGAACAGGATAAGTCGATATTTTAAGTTGATAATCTGGATTCTCACCGGTTTGAACACGGGCATATACCTTTCCAGGAATTCCATTGAAATCAATGCTAGTAGAGCTATCCAATTCCGCAAAATCAGCACCGAACAAGGTAGCAAACGATGCATCAGCATGCGGAATAAACACCATGGAATCGCTGAAGCGAGGATGGAATACTCCCAAATTTTTCACCGTTCCATTTCCTTTTACCTCCAACTCTCCCCCACCGTAATCCACATCTTCCAAACTCAAATTCAATTCTGAAAACGCAAATTTCAATCCTAATTTCGACTCGAGTAAAGGCAATTGCACCCAATTTTGTCCTTTAGGTTTTAAATTAATGGTTCCCGTTAAATCACCCCGATCAACCTCACCGGCAATGGCCATAAAGTGGCGGCCCGATCCTTCTTCAAACCAAAACGTACCTTCCAAGTCTTCATCGTCCAATTCAATTCGCTCCAAAAAGAACGTCGTTAATCCTCGGTTATCTCGAAAGGTCGTTTGAAAATTGGAAACCATGAGGTCGGAGGGCAAAATATCGAAAATTTTATCGATGGATCGATAAAGAAGACGCGCAATATTTCTTTTCTGTGTAGTATCTACCGGCTCTTTTTTTCCCTTTAAAAAAGTGCAAAAATTACATCCCAGCGAATCATTTTTGATCAAAGAAATTTTTCCACCATCCGATTCAACAGCGCCGAATAGCACCTTTTTCTGAAGCAAAGGAAGCATTCGAACACTTAACTCCAACCGTGGAAAATAGGCCAAGGTATCTTTCAGGGGAGAAATTAGACATACTTGATTCATTTCAACCGAATTTATCCCCGAAAATTGGTAAGACCCAATGCTAAGCACCGATTGATATTCAGATGAAATCTTTGATTTTGCTTTGGCAATGGCACGGTCTAAGAAAGACTGTCGGAAAGTAAAATACCCACCAATTGCAAGGATAAAAATCGCTAGAAAGGTGAATCCCACAACTTTGGGCCACTTTCTTTTTCGGGAATAGAGGTTTCGAACGTAAACTGCCAAGGATAAATTTATTTGGAGTATGCAATATTACCCCGAATGATGGTGTATTTCGTGGAAACGTTTGGAATTTTTTCCACAGGAATGCTCATGACGTCCTGATCAAAAACAGTGAAATGGGCCCATTTCCCTTTTTCAATGCTTCCCATTTGATCGTCCATTTGCATGGAATAGGCCGCAAATCGAGTTAATCCCAACAATGCTTGTTGGCGGGTTAAAGCCTCGTTCATTTGAAAGCCTCCTTGAGGTTTTCCGTCGGTGGTTTTTCGAGCAATGGCCGCATAAAACTGCAATACTGGTCGGATCGACTCTACCGGAAAATCACTTCCCAGCGGTAAAAATCCGTTGCAATCCCAAAGCGTTTTGTACTGATAACCCCGTGTAACGTAGGTGCCCAAGCGATCGGGAGCCCAAGCGTGATCGCTGGTTGCATGCGATGGCTGAACCGAAGGAATGATGGAGTACTGTTTGAAAAGGGGAAAATCGGCAGGATCAACGATTTGAGCATGTTCAATTCTCCACCGCAGCGGATTCCCCTTTTGAATCAATTGGGAATAAATGCGAAGCACGTCGTGATTGGCAGAATCGCCGATGGCGTGGGTGCACAATTGAATTCCGTTTTCTTGGCATCGGCGAGCGACTTTTTCCATGGAATCCAAGGATGTTACTCGAATTCCGTAGTAGTCGTGGCGATCGTGGTATTCGTGCTTCAGAAGTGCGCCTCTCGATCCCAAAGCTCCATCGGCGTAAAGTTTCACTGATTTGACCAAAAAGCCATCTTCAACAATGGGTGATTTCAAATATTTTTTCAACGTGGTTTCATCGGTTCCATCCATCATCAAATGAAAATCCATTTTTAAATCACCGCTTTTTTTCAATTCATGTATGGCATCGATGATATTGGATTTCAATCCGGCATCGTGCAAAGCCACCATGCCTTCGGCAAGGCAGTTCTTTTGGGCCGACATAAGGTATTTTTCCATGTCCTCCTTCGATGGTTGAGGAATGATATTTTGAACCAAATCCACGGCCCCATCGATCAGTAAACCCGTAAACTTTCCATTATCAAGCACTACCTCTCCTCCAAGGGCCGGATTATTTTTTGGTTCGACCCTATTCCAAGCGACTTCATTCACCAAGGCGGCGTGTCCATCCACCCGAGTAAGGAAAACTGGTTGAGTAAGTTTCAACTGATTGAGAAGTTGGTGATTGGGCATCTTTTTGTTGGCCCATAAGTTTTGGTCCCAACCACGTCCGATGATCCACGGTAAGTTTGGATTATGCTCAGCAAATTCCTTCACTCGTTGAATCATTTCCGCCTC
>JACCEE010012109.1_pt1 | contig 19678 bp, 16 predicted proteins | sample 7449931 | NCBI WGS metagenome assembly JACCEE01 (sample SAMN15323457, study PRJNA562643) | freshwater metagenome | isolation source: river surface water | place: USA:Blue River Watershed | collected 2017-08-19 | reverse complement strand
TGGTGTCAGATTTTAAAATCTTTTTGGATTTCTGAGACCATAAATCGGTCAGGAAAAGTCTCGTCCTATTTAGAGTCGTCAAGAAATTGGTGGGAACCACACATATAAATATGCAATTTCTTGACGACTCTAAATAGGACGAGACTTTTCCTGACCGATTTATGGTCTCAGAAATCCAAAAAGATTTTAAAATCTGACACCATATATGGTCACAATTTTGTCGTCGAGTTTTGAGTACCATTTGTGACTGACTCACATTGGAAGTATTCATAAAGTTAACATTATTGTTATTGGTTATCATCATACAATGTTTGGGTGTTTTTCATTTTAGACTGACGACATTGAGACAATATAGATAATAAATAAATATATGATTGTAATCAGTCTTATTTTTATTATGAAATACAATTTGTGACGATACTTATTTTTATTAAGAATAATTGTTACGTAAAATGATGTAACATTCTTAAACAATAAGTTAAGTTTTATAAAATACTTAAAAACTCCTAAATAATTGCATATATATTGAATAGTATATAGATTAGATAAAAATATGTCTAAAGTAAACGAATATATTCTTACAACTTCCAATAAACGTATTTGTGACTTTTACATAAAACATTCTTACCTTAATTTCGAGCAAATCAATCTAATGTGTATTGATCTTTTTGAGTCCATATTAGAAGACTCTTCTAATAATATTACTGAATCTCTTGGTAATCGTATTCTTTCTGAATGTATGGAAAATAAACATATGATAAATACTCTTAATACTGATATTGAAACTATCAAATCAGGTTTATATAAACTATCTATTGATCTCTCTTCTAAAGTTGTTGAACTCAAGAAAGAATATCAAGATGATATCAAGAATATGCTTAATACATACATCAATGATAAACTCACTACCATTATCGATAAGGATACTACCAATGTAGTAAACAGTATATCATCAGTTCATGATAAGTTAACAATATCATTTCATAATAATCAAGAGAAACTTCACTCTTTATTTGAGAAAACTTCCCTAAACTTTATTGATAAAGCTAAACATATATTCTCTGAACTTTTACCACAACAACAAAATATGTATGATAAACAATTAAAAGAACATCTTCATCATGATTTTGATAAACTATATACTAATATAACACAAGACTTTTTAAAGATTCATTCTCTCGAACATGAAATAAACAATAAAATAATCTCTCTCTCACATGAAAATCATAATCGAGACAAAATCATTCACGAACTTACTGAGTTTATCAAGAGAGATAAAGAACAAACTATTCATAGTATTACAAATAATATCGAATCTAGACTTACTACACTATTTAACTCTATTCAACAACCTGTAATCTCATCTATTCAACATCTATCACAAGAAACTACCAAGAAACAAGGAGAACATGATAAGCTATTATTATCTCTCCAAGAATACCTCAACAAATATCGCAACTCCAGTTTTAAAGGTGCTATGGGAGAAGCTCGTCTTCTTCTCGTGCTAAACCAAATGTTTCCTACTGCTGAAGTTATTGACACATCCTCTCAAAAAGAATCAGGAGATTGCTTCCTAAAGAGAGATTCAAAGGACAAAATACTACTCGAAACTAAACAGTATGATACTAATGTAAATCCTGATGAAGTTAAGAAGTTTATTAGAGACTGTGATATTCAAAAATGTCACGGTATATTTATGTCACAAAACTCTGGTATCACTAGTAAACATAACTATCAAGTCGATATTCATAATGGTTGCTTTTTAGTATACATTCATAATGCTGAATATCATCCTGATAAGATTCGTATCGCTGTTAATATGATTGATTCTCTCGTTGAAAAGTTTAAACAGTTAGAAGATGTTACCGATCACGATACTAGTCAGTTTGAACAAATATCTAAGGATTTACTTTATGAAATAAATGTTGAGTTTCAACGTATGATTATTCATAAACAATCTCTCGTTAATTTGGTGAGAGATTTCGAAAAGAAAATGGTCATTCAAATCAATGAAATATGTATTCCTTCTCTTGATAGTTATATTTCACATAAATACTCTCAACTAAATGGTAAATATACATGTGATTTGTGCAACGTTTTTACTACCGATACTGTAAAGAGTTTATCTGCTCATAAGAGAGGTTGTAAGAAGTTAATCAGTAAACAAAATACTGTCGAATCAGGAAATATTATTATCGATATATCAACACAACATTCTTGAAATATATTGTTGTTGTTTATTATTTACAAAAATGAATTATGTTTTTATTGTTTTGTAAATAATTAAAATACTTTTATAGTTTGGTTTTGTAAAAGTACAGTTGGTGGCGGAATTAATTTTATCAAATCTCTCGAATCTCTTTGAAATAATTAATTGAGAGATTGCTTATTCTCTTGATTCTCTTTGAATAAATAAAATGAGAGGTTGCTTATTCTCTTTGAATAAATAAAATGAGAGGTTGTTGCTTATTCTCTCGAATCTCTTTGAATAAGTAAAACGAGAGGTTGTTTATTATTCTCTCGTTTATCTTTGAATAAATCAATCGAGAGATTGTTGCTTATTAATCGAATCTCTTTGAAATAATTAATTGAGAGGTTGCTTATTAATCCATTCTCTCGAATCTCTTTGAATAAGTAAAACGAGAGATTGCTAATTCTCTTTTAATAAATAAAATGAGAGATTGCTTATTAATCTATTCTCTTTGAATAAGTAAAACGAGAGGTTGTTTATTATTCTCTCGTTTATCTTTGAATAAATCAATCGAGAGATTGTTGCTTATTAATCGAATCTCTTTGAATAAGTAAAATGAGAGGTTGTTTCTTATTCTCTTGATTCTTTTTGAATAAATAAAATGAGAGGTCGTTGTTTATTAATCGAATCTCTTTGAATAAATAAAATGAGAGGTTGTTTCTTATTCTCTTTGAAATAATTAATTGAGAGATTGTTGTATTATTTTTATCAAATCTCTCGTTTATCTTTTGTAACTCTTTGTTCAACTATCGACGATTCACTATTTTTTTTGACCTTCGATCCTCTTTTCATACACCTCTTTGAAATAGTCAACCGAGAGATTGACGTTTATTCCTAAATATATATGCCAACATTTTTATTTTTTGTTTCACACAATAATATACGATATCTTATCATCGATGAATATGTATACATTCTTATAACTCATTTTGAAGAATGTATACATTAACCCCATTAATTATTTATTATTAATTGAGAGGAGCAGGTGACATTGTATCTTCATTTACTTCCAACCCATCTTCAACACTTGAACATTTTTTTTCAATACTATATTGTATGTATTTGCTCTTCATATATTCTTTTATATTATTGATTACACTTTTGTATGTAGTTGGATACATTCCTTGATCATATTTTACTTTTATATGGTCAGGTAAATAATTAGTAATTAAATAACTTAATATGTTCTCTCTTCCAGTTAGTTCGGTTGGAACACGAGGCATTTCTCTCTGACTAGATGACTCATACTCATGTCCAGTATAATCAACCATCTTATCGTCTTCATAATCTTTCTCCTTTGTACCTCTCGTTATTACAATCTTACCTCTGTAGCACGGACCTTGCTCCTTGTACTTATATATATAAATAACATCCATTGGATCAGGTCGAGTTATTTGTCCGAAAGAAGTAAACGCTCCGGCCCGTTTTTTATATGTATTACGTTTCTTATATGAACGCATTTGTTTCTTTTGGCTACGTTGTTGGCGCATTCTCATGCTTTTTCTCCTTGATTGAGAGCATGAACCCTTCATTTTCCGTGTCGGTTTCATATAAAATATTCGTTTATATACTATACCAATATTTTATAGAATTATTCACCATAATGTTATTTACTTACCGAGAGATTTATTTATTCCGATTTATCTGACTCCTTCATTAACATTAATGCCATTGCTGCATAGTTGTGTAAATCTAACATTGTATCATACAACCTCTCATCATCCACCATATTTATTCCCGACCGAGAGATCGAAATACTGCGTTGTATCTTATCCTCTATGCGAAGTAATACACCAATCACTCCGTACTTTGCAAATGCATCGCCATAATCTGCATTCTTTTTCGTAAATAAGGTTAGTGCCTCTTGCTGTACCTCTCTCATTTGAGAGATTCGGTCAAACTGCGATGGCGATGATGTCGTATCCATTATTTATTCTTCTTTTGTGTTTTGGGGTTTGGGGTTTGGTTTTGGGTTTTGTTATACACTTAACATTCTTCATTGTTTATATCAGAATAACGCTATAGTAAAAATTGAAATACATTTAACGCATTGAACCAGAATGCAAGAATAACCTAGAATCAATATGGATTTTGTCACTGTCATGCCAGTATACACCCTTTACGAGTTCGAAAACAAAGGAATCAATGAAACCGGAACTGGACTTGCGTTTAAAGTTACCACCAATTACTGTGTTATCAATTTGTCCGAGTTAGAAGATCCAGCCGACATCAAGAGCGCAACCAAGTCGTGTCGCGTGATATTTGATTACGACCCCACCAATTACTACACATACGTCACCGCTAGAGTTATTCCAGTTGATGGATCTGAACATCCAGTGGGGCTTATGACATTTGCGAATATTATATCTATCATGAAACGACTATATGACTTATCGATTGGATATGTTTCACGCGTTCTCTCATTTCAACAAAGCGAGTATGTTATATTTGAACTGTATTCTTGCAATGTGAACTATGCTGCGGTTATGTTTTGGGATGAAATTGCTACGAATGGATTCAGTAAAGTGTCGTGTAAGAGAGGAGGATGCATGGATGATTCGAATATGGTGGTTGAGTTTACACCATGCTACACGAATACGTTTGGAGTATTTGAAGAGAGTGATGATACCGCGATTATCAGTATCCCTGTGCAACCATATACGACGTATGCCGCGTATGTTCAGGTGTTGAATGACCAGAGACATTATATTGAACAACTTGAAGCGAGAGTATACCATCTTGAAAATCCACACGCATTTAAGAGTAAGGTTGAACGTGTTCTCGATGAAATGGACGCGATGACGACACATATTAATAACAATTATGAGGATCATGACGATGAAGAACATGCCTTTCATTATGATCAAGAGGTAGCCGTGAAGAAGGTCGCGAAGAAGGCCGCGAAGAAGGTCGCGAAGAAGGCAGCGAAGAAGTTATCCGACTTGGGAACAAGAATGAATGCCGGATTGAATGCACAGTACGAGAGATTACGAAATATTGAGGTACAGCTTGCTGCGCTTTCAGAAAGGAGAAACGAGGTGGTACTTCCACATATGATTAACAACCCACCTGTTAGCGTTAGTGTTGATCCTCCTCCTCCATCACAAGAGAGAGATAGAGACGCGTTTTATGATACATTTACTCATCAAAGCAACGATATACTATATTCAGACCCGTTTGCGTTTGCGGAAAACGAGAGCATTGACGATACAGATGTAGTACGTGGTTCGAATATGTACGATGACTCGTATGCAAAGGATGCAAACATGAAGGTCAAGTATGCGATTCAAACGAGACAAAATGTTGTTCATATGACAAATGATTTACTTGATGAACAAGAACGAGATGAACTAGATGAACAAGACAACCAAATATATAATTGGATGGATGAGTGTAACTACTACAAGAAACAGTCCGATTATGAGTGTTATCAAGGGGGGTGTGATAATGAATGCGGATGCGACTGCTGCAGTGACTTCGATGATGAATATGAAGTGTTTTATGAGTAAGTAGATAAGATACATGGATGATGGTTTGATTGAGAGGTGAGGTGAGAGATGGATGTTTATCCATTTTTTGTTTTATTTTGTCGCCGATCACTTGAACATGGTATAAATGCCGAGAATGCAGACGGAATTGTATTTACAATATTATCATATGCTCCACTTGCGCCATCCATAATCGATGTAAATGCTCCTGTTGCCGCATCCATCGCGCTTGATGCGAATGACCCAATACCAATGCCTGGTTTGTCATTAATTGATCCCGATCCGGGTGACCCATTTAATGAAAACATCTGAGAGATATCTGCATCCATTAAACTCTTTCGTTCTTGATCCCATAATGGAATATTTGTATTCGTTTGTTGCATATCAATACCGATTATCTGAGAGATTACAGCATTAAGTCGCAGCACAATATCTTGAAGTGTAAGAGAGGTTGTTATATCTAATCGACGCAATACCTCTTGTTCCATCGGAAGCATGTCTGCCGTTCTTTGTATGTGAAACATATTCTCTCGGTTTTGAATATATATCGTGTATATATCAAACGCTGGCGGAGATGGAGGACGTGACTGAGCGAGAGAAGAAGAGGACGGCTGAGATGGCGGCTGAGATGGCGGCTGAGATGGAGAGATCACCTTGTAATTCACAATAAATACACCTCGTTGCGTTGCATGTTTTCGTACAATAAAGTCCTTATCATACAAATATGCTCTCACTAGATTCTTGTTTATTGATGGATGATACCATTCAACAATATCATATGTTTGTACATCAAATAAACTATCAATCGTTCGACGCATTACTACCTCGAACCCACCAAAGAAGTCAAGCCATTCTTGAAACTCGAATGCACTTATGTACTTATCCTTATCATCATTTACTACCCTTTTCAAAAAGTCTATCTCTGTTGACAAGAGCTTTGTATGCAATCGTAATGCACCAAAGAAGAGATTTTGCTGCACAAATATGTTTTCGCTGCCGAATGTTTTGTCCCAGAATGCGCGGCCACCTTCATCCGAAATGATATTTGCAACATCCATTTTACTTGATTGCATCATTTCCTTCTTCAGTTCCAAGAGATTCTTCAGCTTTTTTATCATCGATGACAACTGAATCGTGATTTTTTTGATTTTTCGTGTGTAGATAATCTTTGAAAACATGTTTTTAGACCCGATGTTTTCAGTCATTGTCTTTATTTTTGTTAGTTTTCGATTTATATCTGATAAATAATTATTCACTATTTGATTATTCGCCATTCGCTGCGAACTCATTATTTGGTCTTGTAGTGCAACTAGGATTGCAATCTCATTTAAAATCTCTCCATTTATTGTTTCTAATCGATTATATAATTCGGCAGTTTCATATAATACCTTGATGACTTCTAAACTTGCAACGAGAGCTTTACCTGGATCCATATATCATTGAAACATAACATATGGATATATTTTATAGTGAACTGTTATCGGTCGCGTCTATCGACGCTTTAACGGTCGCGTCTATCGACGCTTTAACGGTCGCGTCTATCGACGCTTTAACGGTCGCGTCTATCGACGCTTTAACGGTCGCGTCTATCGACGCTTTATGTCGGTCGCGTCTATCGACGCTTTAAAATTGATGTTTAAATATTATACATATTCATATGACATATGACGGATAACCTATGTACACGATTTGTTGCACCAGATACAATAACATCACGTGGAACCAAAATGTAGAATGGCGACGGCGTAACCAATACATCGATAAATGTATATACGGCAGTCCCAAACAAATCACAGAAGACATATTATTCGACTCAAATATGTTCGTAATTGAGATGAATAATCAAACAAATAAAATAGTCGGAATCGGACTTGTTGCAAATAATCCGACACCTCTCATTCATGCTAGGAAATATGCTGTTTATAGTGAAGGAAATTATAATAGGTATACCTATTTTGGACACCACCGCGTAGATCGAGATGCAGTCACGAAACCAGAAGACATACGCGTATTCGATATCCTTGATTACTTATTATTCAAAGGTACGCGACACTGTAAACGCGCAGGAGGTATTACTGTTTTCCCACAATGGATTCTTGATATATTCTGGAGAAAATGTGGACGGTTCAACTTAGCACAGTATATTCGTTACCTTTTCAAGGAATACTCGCTTGGAGGCAGAGAGATTATTTGGTAAATAACCGAAGAATGATCCAGTACTACTAAGAAGGCGGCGTTAACTCATACAGGTTTGTAACATACTCCTGCTCTACAAACCACCACTCGTTACTCTCCGCAGTAACCATATATTTTTTATTATTCACGCTAATCACGCTCGTTGGGTCGCATACATTCTTTGCATTCGCCGGTTTACTTACATCATATAATTGCAATGATGGCTTTCCATTTTCACCACCTTCGAAATCAACAACCCACATAAATATATCATGCTTCAATATTCCCTCCGGAAATGGACGATCCTTGTAATAAACACGATGCCCAAACCCATAATATATATTATCATAATTCGGACCTGGATTACTCATGTTGCTCGGCTTGGAAAGTTGCTGTGATAATACTGCCTTGAAACACAGGATCGGGTCATATTTGTAACCCGGAGTACCGCCACGATACTCCCCATTATGCGACCCATCCTGCTCCACATCAACCGTTGTTATATCCCCGGTTGTCATATTCACTTCATACATAATGAATGGTGACATGTAATATATAAAATAAAGGCGGCCCTTGTGAGAGATAAACGAGAGATTCTTTCCTTTTGTTTTTACTTTCAGATATTCCTTCGTTTTTGTATTATATAAGTGGCAGTCGTTCAAATAGTTATCTTGCACATACACCGTGCCATTATGTACAAATGCCCGTGGATCCTCTCCAGTGATAGGTGTGTCCTTATATTCGTTGATGATGAGTGAGGATTCATCCAATGTAACCGAGAGAACATCGCGGTGATATATCCGCCATGACTTACGACCATATCCTTCGATTGTTTGTCCTTCCGGAGAGTTAACGAATGAATAAAATATAGAGTTTTTTAATGTCGGTATTCTCTTTACATGCGTCATGATTGGAGCATTCGGAGATGAAAACGCTTCAGTTGATGTCATTGCTGTTGTTGCTGTTGTTGTTGTTGTATTTTATTGCATTGTATTATTGTTTTTATATTACTTTTTGGAGTGTGTCTCTCTTTCTCGATTATTCTGTATATTGATTGTCTGCGTTTTGCATTTTAGTCATCGTATATCGTTGTAAACATTCCAGGTAATAATCCTGCATCGAGGTTTACTACAAACAAGCCGATGATCCACAGAACAAGAGAGAATGCAAATGTATACACAAAACGAGGGAAACACATGCGCGTCAATTTATAATGAAGGGCGCATTTAAAGGCATAAGGGAAGAACCCGAAGAATAGTGACCATGCAATAATAAAATAAGCCACAATTGGTCGTGTGCTTGGAAACAACATCAATACGATCATCAATACAAGTGACAAAAATTGTGGAAAGTAATCGGCGGCTTTTTCTTTTAACATATCCAACATTTGAGAATTAACACTTCCTTTTGCCCCCGCTAATCCTCCCGGTAATCCTGTCGGTAATCCTGCCACTGCTCCTGCTCCTGCTCCTGCCGCTGCCGCTGCTAGATTCATATTTGTATAATCGAGAGATTGATGACGTTCAGTGTTAATCACTTATACTTTACTCAGAAACTTTATTTACATCATTTACCCTGACTAGTATAACTATAACTATAACTCCGCATTATACCCCGACGAAAGAGCCGAAAAATAACAAAAAACTGATAATACATACACAGTAAACCATCGAGGAAGTCGTGTCATTCCAAATATACGTAAAACCTTGCCAATCTTGATTGCATCATAAAATGCAGTATGCGCCGCATTCGGTGCAAATCCGAAAAAGAATGCGAATCCAACCCATATTAACATGAACATTCGAATCATCATTTCAGGATATACATACGACGTAACAACCGAAACAATCACTACGATAATTAATGCTGTTTTGGCAAAGAAGCTATTTATCGGCCCCATCGTGGCATTTATATAGTCCATTTTGAATATTGCGATGATAATATGTAACTAATATATAGTACGTTTACATTATTAACCGGATATTCTAGCCTACTCCTTCGTGTAAAGTAATGAGTCTACCACAAGTATTCGCACTTTCTCTAATTGAAATTGTCGGAGATTTCGCGCTTAAAGACTTCGCCAATAAGGGAGGCGTGAAAAGTCTTGCAATAGGTATTCTCGGATACATTGGAGTTGTAATTATTCTTATTATTAACCTGCAGGGGTCGACCGTTTTACTTGTGAATAACGCATGGGATGGAATGAGTTCTCTCATAGAGAGCCTTGCCGCTTATTTTATTCTTGGCGAGAGGTTTGATAACTATCTTCAATATGTAGGAATTGTTTTTATTGTTGGAGGTATTTATCTTCTTAAAGTTCCGTGGAAAAAGTCGAATCCATTTCATATTCCTTGTCTAACAAGTGATTAAGTATATTCCTAGATCGGCGGTTGTGGAGATGGCGGCGGTGGCTCTGGCGGCTCTGGCGGCGGCTGATGCTGTTGCTGATGCTGCTCTCGTTGCGACGCAGGTAAAAAAACATCATATTGAATGATAAAAGTACAAAAAATAGTATAAAACATCATTCCTTAATCCATATAATGTCTGAATAGTATAAGTCTCGAACCTCTTAATCTACTATAATCTCTCTGTTTTATAATTCATGTCTACGATTGATACAGACATCGATCATTATTCTATTTATGAACTGACAATATTACTTGGCCTTGAAAACAAAGACGAAATAAGCGAGTCCGATGTTACCGCCGCAGCCGATCAATTATATGAAAAATATAAAAGAACCGATCCTCTCATTTCATCCTTCTTTATAGATGTTAAACGCCGCCTTATTGATGAGATTGACAGACAATATTCAGAGAGATCGAGAGATAATGGTACTGCACGAAAACAACGCGAAATCCCAGGGGCGAATGAAATTGTAGCATCCGATGCAGTCATTCAATCATCGAGTGGTCCTGTTAAAATGAATGATACCAACTTTTTAGAATATGCTGAACAACGCGAAGATGAAGACGCGGAAAATGTCGACGGATTTAACTATACGAACGCAAATGACCCTCTACAATTGACAAATGACGCGAATGCCGGTCTTGCATCGTATGACCAACAACTGGCATGGCAGCGAAATCAATACCTTGATGACCCGACCGCGAGTGGCATGTATACAAGTCGCCAAAATAAAGTCCAGGTTTCGCGGGATGAAAATGGCCACTATCAGATGAAACAGAATCGTCTTGGTGTTATCAACTCCTATAATTTGCCGGTTGGACAAGGCACGACAAATCCAACACTTCGAAATACAATGTCGCGAATCGTGAATATTGATAGTCAGTTTAGACAGACGCTTTTTCCATATGATAATGACCCGACATCGCCGTCATCGTCCACCAGTTTTACCCTCGTTTTATCTGAACCTCTCGTGAATGTTCTCTCGCTTAAGTTGTACTCGATCAGTATTCCGTATTCATGGTACACAATTGACGAAGAAGTCGGGAATAATGTTATGTATGTCGATTTAGGAACGGGGGTGGATGGTATTCAGACAATCACGGTTGAAAGCGGTAACTATACTCCGGCAAGTCTTATTACCACGATTAAATCGAAGATAACAACGAACATTTATTTGAATACGAAAGTAGATATTAGTTATTCAGTCGCTACCGGAAAGACCACGATTTATAATTATACACTGTCGAAAATATCGGTCGTGTTTTTTGATGCAACTGCTGCATATGGAAATGCCCCTGCAGGAGGATGCAAGAAAAGTATTAAAATAAATAATAACCTTGGATGGGTTCTCGGGTTTCGCAGCAATAATGTCACGAGTATAACCGGAGAAGATACATTTACACAATATGGAATGGTGTATGAAATCAGTGGACTACTTCTTTCTACGAACTCGGCGAATAAAACGGGGGTTGACATGCCCGGGACGGTTATTTCCGAGGCGATCGTTGACACATACGGCCCTAAATATTTTTTATTAGTAATTGACGACTTTACTCATAATCGCGTAAATAGTGGACTTATTAATATTGGCAGCATTAACACACGGTTGGATGTTCCGTCATACTATAATGAAGATATACCATTTGTATGCCAGCCAAATGAACGTGGTACACTTTCTGTTCCGACATATGTACCTTCTATTCCGCGACGACTTACGCGCGCACAATTATATTCCATAAATGAAATCATGAATAACCGGAAAAACACGAATAAGGATCGAGAGGTTGGACCATCCACGTCGGATGTGTTTGCTGTCTTGCCACTTCGAGTACAGACTCTTTCGATGGGACAGCCGATTATTGAGTATGGGGCGAATCTTATTCAGAATGAACGTAGCTATTTTGGGCCTGTCATTATTAATAAACTTCGAATTACACTTAAAGATGATAAAGGATATCCGGTGAATCTTCATGGAAATGATTGGTCGTTTACACTTGTTACACAAGAGCTTTATGAGTATTAATATGAGGTATTATGTGTATAAGTATGCATTTTTAATGCTAGGATTATAGAATGATTATGCTGAACATATATTCAGTATAACCATACTTGTAGAAGTAATAATGTTGTTAAAAGTAAGAATGTTGTTAAAAGTAATAATGTTGTTAAAAGTAAGAAGAAGATAATTTACTCACACGAGATGACCTACGTAATGTAGTAGGAGTAACCTTTGTATTGCGATATGATAATAATTCATTTGCAACATCGGTCTTTACTTGAGAACGCATGGTTGAATAATTTTGAGGTGTGTCGGTTACATGAAGCGTAACAACACTCGAATACATTTGGGGTTGTGTCTGGGTCTGGGTCTGTGTCTGGGTCTGGGTCTGCGGATGCTGTGACTGTTGTTGTTGTCCTCTCGCCTCCGCACGTTTGTTACGACTTACCACTTGTTCATCAATGCATTTACGCAGACAATGTTTTGCGTATCTTAATTCGCGAGGCGTGGTAGCAGAAACGGATAATTCATATGTATTAGTGTGATTCATTATCGAGCAGTATGATATAATATGTAGTGGATCATCCTTTATGTTGTTTTACTTCATATTTGTCTTATAGGGCAGGGCGTTCTACCATTATTTTTCCTAAAGTAAGGATTTAAAAAGTACAGTCGGCAATTACATATACAGATAATATTATTTTAGTTTCAAAGTAAACGAATATATCATCCACACATCATTATGTTTAGAAGACCCGAGTGCGACATTCCTGCTCCATCTAACAATAACGATGAATATACTATTTACTCCAAAAGCGGCTGCTATTATTGTGTGAAGTCTAAAGAATATCTTGGATCCAAAGGAGCTGCGTTTAACATCATTAATTGTGATGAGTTTTTATTCGAAAATCGTGTTGGGTTTCTTGACTTTATGCTTGAAGTTGGTGCAAACCCCAATCATAAAACATTCCCGTTTATTTTTTATAAAGGGGATTTTATCGGCGGATTTAATGACTTGAAGGCTTTTCATGAAAGCGTTTTTCCGTCGACTGTTGCCGATGACTCATTTACGAATACCGACTTTTAGGTTACCATGATACGATTGTTATCAATGTGCGATGAATACATTTTATGCATTGTTACATGACCTTAACGCTCCAATATTCGAGATTGTTTCTTTTGACTTTATTATATTACACCCCATCTTATATCTACTATAAAATATCTCATACGTTGGAGTATACTTTATAAACTTATTACCATTCTCCGTAATTGTTTTACGCATATCATGATTTATTACATTCCTTTTCAAAATAGAGATGCGGTCACTTGCATATATTTTAGGCTGTGTTACCGATGTTGATTGAAATATATGAGACACTCTTGTTGATGATGACGACATTATTTTATAATTGATAACAGAGAATAAGATACTATATTACTATTAGATTACTATTAGATTATTATTTTTTTTTACATCATTTATCAGATTATATTCATTTTTACCTAGTTATTCGTAACAATGAAGTATATATAATTATTATCATTATACATTAGAGTACCTATCAGTAGTTATTACTGTGATTATTACAAACATCCTAGGACTACAAAAGAGAAAAAGGAATATATAATTAATACAATGAGCATGATTGGTCCTACTGGTCCATACGGTCCTACCGGTTCTGTAGGAAGGTATGGTTATACAATTGAAATGGGAAAAATCGGTGATACTGGACCTACCGGTGTAACTGGATGTACCGGACGCGATGGTGCTTATGCCGGAAAAGGTGATACCGGCGCAACTGGTCCGACCGGTGGTACTGGTGGAACTGGTGGAACAGGTGGTACTGGACCTACCGGTGTGACTGGACCTACGGGTGGTACTGGACCTACGGGTGGTACTGGTCCAACTGGACCGACAGGTGGTACCGGTGGTACTGGTGGTACTGGTCCTACTGGTCCGACTGGTCCAACTGGTCCTACTGGGCCAACCGGTCCCACAGGATGTACTGGACCTACCGGTGTGACTGGTCCGACTGGTCTAACGGGTCCCACCGGTCCAACGGGTCCAACAGGTCCGACTGGTCCAACGGGTCCGACTGGTCCAACAGGTCCCACCGGTCCGACTGGTCCAACGGGTCCGACTGGTCCTACTGGGCCTACTGGTCCGACTGGTCCTACCGGTGCTACTGGCCCTACTGGTGCTACTGGTTGTACTGGATGTACCGGATATACAGGACCACGAGGATACGATGGATACCAAGGTGTCGATGGAAAAACTGGATCAACCGGAGGAACTGGACCCACCGGATGTACCGGCGCACAAGGCCCCTATGCCGGATTAGTAAACTTTAATCAAATTACCGTCGGAAACACCGGCACCTCTCTCGTTGTCGGAGGTTTAAGCGCACTCGGCACAAATAATATGCTTTATGTCACTCTTCGAGCCAAGAAAAATACCGCTATTTCCAGTGCAGTCAACTTCTCCATGTTCCTCAATAATGATGCTGTTACCAATAACTACTATTACATGAATGACCGAAAAGACGGTATTACAAACAGCAATTTCGACGGAAATGGTTCCACATTTATTACCCTCCCTGCAGGGTCCACCGATAACGAAATCACAATGACATTTCGCATTTATAATATCCCCGAACAAAATGTTCACGTTATCGAAGGAGACGGTGGGTTTGTCAGTGGCAGCGGACAAATGGCCGCATCATACCTTCAACGATGGAAATGCTATATCGCACATAATGCCGGCGGAGTAGGAGATATCAATACCATTAGCATAAGCGGGGATGTTGTTGGTTGCCTCGGACAGTGCCGCATTGATGTCTATTCTCTCGGTGCCGGAGCTACCGGACAAACCGGACCCACCGGATATACCGGACCCCCTGGAACACCCGGTGGTCTTCTTGCAAGCGCGATTATAACTACCGGGAACTTCGCAACAAGCATGGCATTAACCGGGCTGAATGCAACTACACAGAATAACTTTTATTACCTCATGCTTCGAGCCAAGAAAAACACATCGATTGTTGCTGAAGTCATGCCATTCATTTATATTAACGGCGACACCAATGCCGCGAACTATTATTACATGATTGAACACGCTGATGGGCAAGTCATCTCTCAATTAGATGGATCCGGCAGTTGGATTGGACCACTTTTACCTGCAGGAGCAGGATTCGCCAACAGAGAAGTCGCTATCACATTTCGCGTTTTCAATATCCCCGAACAAGGCATTCATGTTATTGAGTTTGATGGAGGCAGCACCGGTGCGTCAACCGAACTATACCCACCCAATGTTATCCGCGTGAAAGGATACATCACCCACGCGAATGGCGGCGTCGGGAATATCACGCAAATTAATGTCACCGGAAATGTTAGTAACTGCTTTACTGAAAGCCGATTTGATGCATATGCTCTCGGATCTGGACCCACCGGTGCTGTTGGACCCACCGGTGCTGTTGGACCCACTGGATTAGCCGGACCAGTTGGCCCTGCCGGATCTGTCGGGTCCATTGGAGCTACCGGTAGCCAAGGCGCTGTTGCCGGATTAATCAGTCAGGCAAGTATTAGCAGTGGAAATAGTGCATCATCCCTTACTGTCACCGGTCTAAATAGTGCCGCGCATAATAATCATTATCGCGTTATTGTTCGCACTAAGAACGCAACCGCCGGCGCATTCAGTCTCTCGTTCATCATTAATGAAGATGACACCGCCGCGAATTATTATACTGTTGCTGTTCAAAACACCGGAACCACGTCTACCACAACCAGCGGTGCAAACTCGATTTTTTTAACAACCGGAGCGAATGCTACGAATGGATCATATTATGAGTTTGACTTATATAGTCTTACCGAAGTAGGTATGCATTCCGTCATCGGACGCGGTGGATTCAACTCTGGAACGGGTGGCATGAGCAGCGGAAACGTGCAAATGTGGACCTCGACCATTAATCATAAAAGCGGCGGATTTCAAACCATCAATAGTATCGGCATTCGCAGCAGTGGCACCAATGCTCTCGGAGAAACATATATTCATGTCTATTCTGTGGGATCAGGTGCGACTGGACCAACCGGAATTGCGGGACCAGTTGGAGGTGTTGTATCACAGACAAATATTCCGAATAATGGGACCTTTGTATCATCCCTTGCATCAGGACCATTAAGCGCAGTAGGTTCCAATAATACATTCAGTGCCGTATTTCGCGGAAAGAAAAATGTTGGAATCACTACCGGTGGAAACCTCTCTATCATTGTAAACGGCGACACAAATGTCGCGAACTATTTTTACATGACCGAACAATACGATGGGAGTATGATGACGCAATACGATGGATCTGGTTCGATATTCATGATTATGCCAAGCGGTGTGAGCGATAACGAAATGACGATGACGTTTGATGTTATTAATGCGCCAGAACAGAATGCACACATTATTCATGGAGTCGGTGGATTTATGGGAAATGCAGGTGGGGCTGGATTAGTAAAGCCGAATATTCAGAGATGGCGATGCTATATCGTGCATAATGCCGGCGGAAATGGAAACATCACCTCACTTTCGGTTAGCTGCAATACTGCCGCGTTTTTTGGACCGAGTACGTTGGATGTTTATATGCTTGGTGGCGGACCAACCGGAGCGGCCGGACCTACCGGGGCGGCTGGGTTTAGCCAATGGGGTGTCGCTGGGTCGAATATTTATTATAACGCAGGAAGTGTTGGTATTGGAACCACGATGCCTTATGGATCCAAAGCACTACATGTTGTTGGGAATGTAATTAATGAGACGACGACCGGGATTAATACACTGGCATGTACCACGACAAATTGGAGTAGTGGTGCATACGGTGAACTGCGACTTGGTACAGATAATACGACACGTGCGATTCGCGGACACTATAATAATGGAATCACGTTTAATTTGGACGGAGGGGAGGCAATGCGCATAACAAGCGCGGGGAATGTGGGGATCGGGACAAGTGCGCCTTCTCAAATATTACAAGTCGGAGGTGGAGGACGTATGCGTGTTTCAAACGGCACGACTGATTACACGTTGATTGGAACAAAAGAGGGGGATGATGGAAATAATACTAAAATCGTGTTATCTGGATCTTCGCGTGGAACTTTACCAGGAGATATTGGGTATATATCTACAACCGGATCGCATGTTTTTTCAACCACGTCGGGTACTTCTACCTACACAGAACGCATGCGCATAACAAACACTGGCAATGTCGGGATTGGGACCAACGCGCCTGTGGCGGTTCTTGATGTGAATGGTAACACAATATGTCGCGGGAATGTTGATATATCATCAAATTATAGCATTAAGTTGATATCAAACCCAATAAAACTTTCAAATAATACTGAACTGTCATTTGAAAGGACCACTTTTTATTGCGGAAATAATATTATTATAGGAAAAAACCTTGGAGAAGTAGTTAATACTAATTATATAAATAATGGTAATTCGCAATCAAGTAGTATACCTTTTACTGTAAATGAAAATACAAGCGCAAATGCATTTTATTTTAGTTATTTTTATAGTAGTGTTTTTGGTACCCCTCTTGGATGGACTATGCGAATTGATATCGAAATATTACAAGGTGCAACAAGTTTATTGTATCAAAGTGGTATAATAGTATATTATGATGGAAATAGGGAATATTATGAAAGTAATAAACAGTTAATACCATTAACGTCATCTATTTCATTAAGTACCGGAACAACATATACTTTAAAGGTAATCGGATATTCTGCGGGTGTTTTTGGTGTGCGTCCATATGTAATGAAAGATGCAACTATTGTGTTCAGTTGCATTAGTGTAACACAAGACAAAACATATATACAAGGTGGAAATGTCGGAATTGGAACAGCATCCCCCGGAGAAGCACTTGATGTGAATGGAAATGTTACCACGAGAGGTGGAGGCAGCCAGGTGGGAACAGGATGGGTTGAAATGATTCGAGGCAGCAGCACGAGGACCGGATATGTTAACTTTTATGACCAGACCGGTGCAAGACAAGCATTTATTGGGTTTGGTGACTCCGCAAAAATGGACTTTAAAGTTGAACAGGCGAGAGATTTGGCTATATCCACTAATAATGTCGAACGCATGCGTATAACAAGCGCGGGGAATGTGGGGATTGGGACGAGTACGCCCGAGGCGACATTACAAATAAACAAGACAGGAACAAATAAGGGATTGGTAATAGACAGTGGGAGTCAGAATGTAACTGCGATTGAACTTTCTGGAAACTCGGCGGGATGGGGGTCCGGTATAATTTTTAATAATACAACCGCAACAACCGGGAGACAGTATGGAATGTACAGTGCATCTAGCGGTGATTTTTTTATAAGTGATGTAAGCAGTTCTATACCCAGGGTACAAATTACGAAAGATGGAACACTGCTAATGAGTAGCAATACCATAGTAAATCCATTTCGGTCATCGCAATTATCAATTGGGTGTAGAGTTGCTGGATTATTAACATTGGGAGACACTAGCCACGAATTAGTACTTGATTTGGTCTCGGTCCGTTGGTTTAATAGTTCTGGCGGATTCAGATGTTTACAGATTAAAACAGTTGGTTCTAACTTTACTATGCGACATTATAGTTGGTATTGGTGGGGTAATAATGGACAGCCAGGGACAAATACTAATACAATTATAACGAATGTTACTACAACGTACCAAAACATTGTTGATTATAGTTTTGCAAGTGAAGGAGACCAACCAAATCATATAATGTGGGATACTACAAATAATAGATGTTATAGACTTATGGGGATTGTCAATGCTTCATTTAATAACAACATTACAATATTGGAACGCATGTACCCCTAATTGGTTCTCAACATACCCGCACAATAGAAAAGAAAAGCATAATTTGTTGAACTGGCATGTTTAGAATCAATTCGCAACTCAATTTTGTGTGTTCCAGTATTATTTATTGTAATACTTGTACCGGTCTGTAATTTGTTAAAAGTATCTGCATAAGCATCATATGCAATCTGAAATATATTATCAACATACAAATGTGCGCTTCCTCTATCAGTATTACTTGAAAAAAACATTCTAAACATATATGTTCCAGCAGTTAAATTAACAACCCATCTCCACATATCAAATTGATTTATAGGAAGAATATAAGGGGATATAATATCAGTAGTTGACGATGATGAATAAACCATGTCAATAGTTGCAAAACTGGTTATAACACCGCTTGAACTACATTTAAATGTCATCGCGCCCATTGGATGTAATACAACCGAGCATTCATAAGAACTAATGGAATTATACATAGCAGTACCTCCGAAACTACTACTTTTGATAATATCACC
>JACCEE012457872.1_pt1 | contig 19682 bp, 25 predicted proteins | sample 7449931 | NCBI WGS metagenome assembly JACCEE01 (sample SAMN15323457, study PRJNA562643) | freshwater metagenome | isolation source: river surface water | place: USA:Blue River Watershed | collected 2017-08-19 | reverse complement strand
TTTCTTTATTTCCTATATCAAAATAATAACCATTCATATAATCTTTAATATAAACAATCTCATCTTCTGTGTACTTTTTTGAATATATTAAATCTTCGATTATTATTTTTTCAAGTTCTTCATTGTATATATAATCAATATATATACATTCGTATACATCTTTGCCCCAATCTTCTATAAATTCTTCATAAGTACAGTCTTTTACAACTTCATCAAATTCATAAGTTAGGGCAATGTGTTCAATTTCCTTTATTAATTTGATTTTGTCCATTTAACCCTCATCTCCTTTTAATTTTATATATTTAATATATCATATTATTATTTAAATGTCAAGATAAAAATAAAAAAAGATAAGAAATTAATCTTATCTTATTCTATTTTAATATAGTATAGTATCATTAAAAATAATCTGTACTACATTATCCAAACTATACTCATAAATCATATCATAATGAGTAGAGAGATATAGCCTATTATTAATTATACAATAACCTAAATTTTCTTCTATAATTTTTACTGAGCCATCTTCAAAATATATAATATACATTGACTATTTCTCCTTTACAAACCTATTTATATATCTTTTACAAACAAACTTGTTGATTTTAAATTCACTAGAATAAAATTCATACTCCCATTCCTCCATCTTTTCTCTTAATAAATCCAGTTTGCCTATCTTAAACCTGTTTGTAAAATTTTCAATAAACACTTCATATGTCATAAATTACTCCTTAATATTAAATTTCTTATTCAAATGTCTCATGTTCATTAATCTAGGCTCATTTAAACCATCTGTTATCCTATGAGTTTTTTGAAACATTATATAATCTAATATAATTCCCTTATCTTTTAATTTAGTAAGCATAACATTAAATATTTTCATCAATGTAATATAAGGTATTTTATATTGTACTGAATAAAAATTTAAAAATTGTTGTATATCTTCTTCATTTACATTATTCATTCTCTTTAAATTTAAATTTTCTTGTAAACTTGTAGATATTAAAGTCATACTAAGAAAATTATATATAGTATATTTATTTATATAATTAAATCCTAATTTATCAATACATTTTTTATTATAACTATCATCTAAATCATTCAATAAATTTTTTGTAGGTGTTAATATTATGTAAACTATGGGATTTTTGGAATCTTTTGTATGATATATTTTAGCAATACATGTTTTTGGTGGTATGATAAGTACTCTATTTAATAAATCTAATTTATCATATTTATCATTTACATTTATTCTTATTTTCAATTTTAAAATCCTCCACTCTTAAATTCCTTTTTACTTCTTCTAATGAATTTTGTATTAAATACTTTATACTTTGAATATCTTTTTTAAAATTTTCTGAAACTTTAACTTTATCTTTTATTAAAATTTCTAATAAATAATCAAATGCTTGCCCTAGTGTTGAAAAATAACCTAAATTTGTAGAATAAGAAGAGGTAGTTCCATCTTCTCTAGTAGTTACAGAGACCTTAGTTAATATAAATTGGTAAGTATCTATCAATATTCTATAAATTCCATCTTCATATAAAATATTAAATTCCTTTTTTTCTTCTTTATTAATTTCCATCTTCATTCTCCTCTTCTTCTTTTATAAATGGTAAACATAATTTCTTATAACTGCAATAAGAACAATGCTTACCCTTTTGTGTTACAAATATATTATTTTTTGTACATGTTTTAATTAATTTTAATTTATCTTTTAACTCTACATCAAAATTATTATCTTCAACCTCATCAACATTTATGAAAGATATATTTGTTTGTGTTTTTAATACAGTAATATATAACATATAATAATGAATTTTAATGTCTTTATGTTTATATTTATTTTTAATAACATCTTTAAATAATTTTTTATACATTAATATCTGATTAATATGCTCTTCATTTAAGGATTTAACTGTAGTAGAACTTGTTTTTATTTCTACTATAAGCCCTTCTTTCTTTTCTACATCGTATGAAAATACATCAAAAAATCCTTGTAGAATTATATTCTTAAATTTACTTGTAAATATCGCTTCTGATTTTAGGGTATCATTTATACCTAAATTAGAATTTAATTCAATGAGGGCTAAAAGAATGCTTTCAAAAGTATCTCTAATATTACATAGGTAGTTATCTAATCCTTGTGTATAATACTCTTCTTCATAAAAATTTTCATCTTTTAAAGATTTCATAGATTTACCTGTGTACTTAGTACTTAAATTTTCTAATAAAAGTGAATACTCTTTATTAAATTTTACTATTAAAATATTCCTATCACTTACATTTTCTAACATCTCATAAAGAGAATCTCCATCGAAGTTAAAATCTTCTCGTTGATTCCAAAAATAAGATTTTACAGAGTTTTTATATAAAAACTCAAAGAATTTAACATAGAAATTACCTAAATCTATGGCACCATCTTCCTGTATTACTCTCAAATAATACTCTATTAAGTTATGTATAGTAGAGCCATTTACTAGATTTAAATGCAATTTCTCTTCTTTTGTAATTTTATCTATATATTGATATTTATATTTTTTATTACAAGTATCAAAAGTATTAATTTTAGAAATGGAAAATTTTTCTATTTGTATTTTTTCTTCTTTCATTCTACTCACTCCTTTATTAAAAATTTATTTATAATTTTTTTTAATAATTTTCTTTGATAATCTAAATTTATAAAATATAATCTAAATCTAGATATATTGAATATTTTAAATTTTATCTCACTAAATATAATATTTTTTATATCGTAAACTTTATTATCTATATTGACTCTTTTTGCCCAATCAGAATCCCCTCTTTTTATCAATCTATAGGTACATTCTAATATAGGGGTATTTACATAAATAGGTAAAATATCCATTTCTTTATAAAAATTTCTTAATTGAATTAATCCTTTATAATCAATAACATATATATTTACCATATTTTGTACAACTTGGTCTGTAGTAGACCAATAAACATGTCCATATTTAGATTCATATATTGCTATTGCTTTATTATTATTTTTATCTATTTCATATTGTTGGTGAGTAGATTGAGTATGGTCATCGTACTCATCTCTTAAATCTCTAGTTGTAAAAGATTTAATAATGTTAGCATTTAAATCTATTGCTAATTCTTTTGCTAAAGTACTTTTTCCACTTCCACTTCTACCTATTATAGCAATAATTTTAGTATTCACAAATAAATTCCTTTCTTCTTCTATTTTTATCAGAAGTAGTGTGGTATGCTCTACATTCTGTACAGTAGTACCACCTCTTCTCATTATGTTTTAATTTTCCTCTTTTTAAATCACCACTAACAACAGCAATTCTTAATTTTGCTTCCCATTTTCTCAATTTGACTTTTTTACATTTATTTCTATTTTTATTATTAGTTGAAGATTTCATCATAATCAATATTTTTATTACTTGTATCTTTTAAATAATTAGTTGATTTTTTAGAAAAAAAGTCATGCTGAGTTCCTGAAACATCGATTCCATTCATTACAATAGGATTTATTTCTTTAACTTCCCAATAAGGTTCAAATCCTAAATTCATAAAACCTCTATTCATATTATACTTTAAGAAATCTTTAACTTCATTTATTATACCACTTCTCTCTAAATCTAATTCTGCATAAACCTCTTCTATAAATTTAATTTCATTTTCATGTAAAATTAAAGAGTAATTTACTAGCCAATCATACCAAAGTCTTTGAATCTCTTCTGGTTGAGCATCATATAAATTTCTTGCTAAATACCCTATAAACCCTCCATGAATGGACTCATCTGCTACAATTTTCTTTATAATATCTGCAGAACCTGTTAATTCTCCTTCTAATCCTTCAATATAAACTGGTAAGAAAAACCCTGAATAGAATAAATGAGATTCTAAATTTATAGAAGCACAATATACTTTAAACAATTCCTCATCTGTTAAGTCTTTTTTATTTGTTAATTCATACACTTCATCAATTAATTTTGCCTTTCTTTGTAAAATTTCATTATTATGTACCCAATCAAATACATCATTAATTTCATTTTTAGTCAATAATGTAGTAAATATTGTTGAATAAGACTTTGCATGGATTGTTTCCATCATAGACATAAAAGAAATAACACACCTAGCAGGGAAATCTTCTACATGGTTTATTAATCTAGCCATTCCCACATTACTTTGTAGAGTATCTAGTAAAGTTAAACCCCCTAAAATTTTTGCGTAAGTATCTTTAAATACAGGTGTCATTCTTTTCCAACTACTTACATCTTTAGATGGAACAAATTCAGTATCAATCCAAAACTGCTTCAAATTTTGTTCCCAAAATTCCACTACTACCTCTGGTGCCTCATCCCAGTTCAATGCTTTGTAAAAATCTTGTTTCATATTATAACCTCCTTAATTTTTTGTTGATAAAAAGGTATCAACTTAAATATAATATATCATAAATATACCAATTTGTCAATACCTTTTTTAATTTAAACCATACAACTTTCGCATGTATCTACATTATTAGTTTGTATAATGGTCTCTTCTCCCATTAATTTTTTAAAAATAGTTCTTATATAATATAAAGATTTTAACCCTATATTATGAGAATATATTTGCATTTTTATTACATCTGCTATACTATATTTTTCAGTATCTACATGTAATGTTATTGATATTGCTTGGTCTATATGTTCCTGACATACTCTCATTAAATCAAGATATTTATATATATCAATATCATATGCAGATTTATATAAATGTTTATTTTCATTATCTAAGTAAGGCATAGGATAAATAGTTTTACTTGTTCCATATTCCCTAACTTCAACAACTTTAGATACAGGTGTTAAAGAAGGTGTAGCATTCATTAGATATCCTGTAGATTGGTTAGGTGCTATAGCCATCCTATAAGAGTTATATAATCCATATTTCATAACATCTTCTTTTAATTTTTTCCAGTCTGTAGTATAAGGTATGTATATATCTCCAAATACCTCTTTTATTTTGTCAGTTTCAGGTGTAAAATCTTTTTCTATATATTTATCAAAATAAGTACCTTTAGCATACTCTGATTTATCAAAATCTTTAAAAGTTTCATCTTTTTCCCTTGCTATTAACATACTTTCTCTCAATGAGTAATAATTTACCATAGCAAAAAATACATTACAAAAATCTTTTGCTTCTTCTGATTCATAATCTATACCATTTTTAACAAAAAATCCATGAAGATTCATTGCACCTAGACCTATACTATGTAATTCATCATTTGCTTTTTTTATAGAAGGTACTTGTACAATATTAGTCAATTTAGATACTTTATTTAACATCCTTATTGAATGACCTACTGTATCTTTAATAGATTTATTTTCCATGACATTAGCAATATTTAAAGAACCAAGCACACAATTTATATCTCTTTTAAAATTTTCACCTGTTGAGTATACATCATCTTTTATTGAAGTTATTTCAGATAATTGAGCAATTTCAGTACAAATGTTAGAAAAATTTATAGAACCTATATCTTTTAAAGGGTGTACTCTATTAGCATTATCTTTAAAAAATAAATACGGGTAACCACTTTGAAATTGAATATCTACTATAGTAGTCAATAATTTCATTTTATCTACTACCTTTTTTTTGACATTAGGATTATCCATTAATACATCATACATTTCTGACATATTCATATCATCCAAATGAATACCATATTCTTTGTATACTGTTTCAGGATAAAATAAATGTAAAACTTGCTCTTTATTCTTACATATATCATAAAACTTATCAGGAATAATTAACCCAATAGACAAAGTTTTTAATCTAACTTTCTCATCTGCATTTACTTTCTTAGAAGATAAAAATTCTTCAACATCTGAATGAAATATGTTCAAATAAACTGCACCAGCACCATCTCTCATCAAAATGTTCAATAAGGCTCGCTACACCTTACCAGTTCTCTTATGAACTTCTATATATCACTATATAGTTCAGACTATCTCTTAACCCTAACTGTTAAACTAGGGCTGCCTATGTTTCCCTTACCAATAGCTTGTAAGGTACTGTACTCTGTTCTCTGATAATTATCCTCTCGACAATTCATACCATTTCCATAGTCGTTGCACATATCTAATTATAAATGTATATGTTTCCATCTCTGTTTATATATTATTTTTTGAACTATACTTCTAGTAGTGTTATATTTTAATCTACACTCTTTCTGAGATAATTTATTTATATGATAATCATTATAAATACTTAAAGCAATATCTTCATTAATTTTAGAGTTAGTACACTCGCTACCTACTTTACCTAAACCTAAATTCCAAAAATGTTTATTATTATATGAAACAGAACACCATTCTAAGTTTTCTATATTATTATTCAATTTATTACCATCTATATGATTTACAACATTACATTCATCTGAATAACCTTCTACAAAATATAGTGCAATCATTCTGTGTAGTAAAAAATATTGTTTTTTATAATTCTGTTGTGTAATAATAATTTTATAACCATCTTTATTTAATTTTGGTTTGACTAATGTATTAGTTTTCAAGTTAATGAAATTTCCCATATTACTTATCCCATACATATTATTTAATTCCTGTATAGGTTCAACTATTTCGTTAGGTTTAGGATTAAAAGTATGTCTTATTTTCCTAATTCCCATAGTTCTTACATACCTATTAACCTTACTTCTACTAATACCTAAATATAGACCTATTTCATTTTGAGTATATTTCATATAATTATTTTTAATATATAAACAGATTTCTTCATCTGTATAATTAAACTTGCTCAATATTATCTACCTCCTTAGGATTGAGAGATAGGTTTCCATTGACTTAATAGGCTTTTACATAATTATTACTAATTAAGTCGGCACTATCTACCGAGTTGATTGGCATAGGAAAAAGTATCTTCCAATATTTTAGCAACAGGCATTATACCACTTGCCCTATTTGAAATACCTTTTATAGCATCTCCTCTACCTCTTAATTTAGATAAATTTATCCCTACTCCCCCACCTAGAGCAGATAATTTCATAGAAGATGTTTGAACATACCCTATTGAATTTAAAGAGTCATCAGTCTCTAATAAGAAACATGATACTAATTCTCCTGCTTTTAATTTACCTGAATTTAAAAATGTAGGTGTTGCAGGTTGATATTCTTGATTTATCATTATCTTAGCATAATTAAATGCTTCTTGGATATCTCCATCTGCTATATACAATGCTACAATAGAAATTCTATCTTCATACCTTTCTAAAATTTTATTATCTTCAGTATCTTTTAAAGCATACCCATCATAAAATTTAGAAGCAGAGGTAAAACTTTTAAATCTAAACTTCTTACTATACACATATTTAAATAAATTCTTTATATCATGAAAAGAATATTTATTTAAAAATTCAGGGTCATAATATTTATTTTCTATCATGTAATCCAATTTTTCTTTTAAATCATGAAAAAATACTGTATTTTTATTAACATAATTTAAAAAGTAGTCTTTTGTGGCTTCTTTATCTAAATGTAAATATAAATAATTCCCATTAGAATCTTTTATATTTACTTTGTTGTTCAATATCATATACTTCTTGCTCATAAATCTCCTTTATCATTTCTACATATTTTTGTACTTCTTCTTTATTTCCTGATAATTCCACTTTTAATCCTTTTTTTATACCATAGTTTTCATTTATCGTGTCAACTGCTAACCCAAAATCATTCTTACCCCAATTTTTCTGACCTGTAGAAGATACTGTTAAAATATTATTTTTATTATTTTTAACAAAATTTAAGGTTCTATGAGGTATTCTTTTTTTCTCATCTTTACCATCTTTTACATATCCATTAGTCCAAGTTACTAAATGACCTCTCTCATTACTTCCTAACAATGAGTTGTCATCTATTTTTATAACATATACATCTTTTTTTAAATCCTCTATTAAAACTTTAGCAACTTTTTTTACAAATCTTTCCGTATTTCCTGTCATAGAGTCATAAAAAAGAAAAATTCTAGGGTCTAAATTCTTTTTAGTGTAGATAACATCAAAATTTTTAAATTTTACAGAATTAAAGGGTATTGATTCTTCAAAATATTTACTAGCACTTAAACCTAATTTGGTATCTCCTATTTCTGAATTGGTATAAAATAAGGATACAATCCACTCATCTATTAAATCAGAAAATAACTCAAGTATACTACTACCTCCTATGATAAAAGTATCTCTATTATTTTCTTTATCTTCATCTAAAATATCTTGTACTCCTTTTCCAGAATTTACAAAACGAGTATAATATCCACTTTCTTCTAAGATAGTTTTACTCTCTAGACTTTCAGATAAAATTACATTATTCCTATTGGGTAAAGGTTTATTTCCTAAACTTTCCCATGTTTTTCTACCCATAACAATAGTATGGTTTTCTGTAATCTTTTTAAAGTTACCTAAATCTTCTTTATCTTTAACTATAAGATTATTATTTTTTCCCATAAATCCTTTAGTATTTATAGAAAATATTGCCTTTATCATACTGCTACCTCTATTCTTGAAATTTTTTCATAATTAGTATAATTAATTATTTCTACCTTATCTAATGTAAAACTATTAAACCTCTCCCATGCTATTTGTAAATCGTGTGTAGGATTATCTCCTAACTCTATTTTTAAAGTTGTTTCATTTAAATCTGTGCAAGTTTCAAATCTTTCTTGTAAAAAATTAGAATACAATTCATAATGCTTATCATATAAATGTAAATCTTGTACAAAATGAGTAAATATATTAGGAACATATCCACAACTTTTAGCAACTAATATTAATAGAAAAGCATATTGAACACAATTCCATCCACCTGAATGCCCTGCTACTAAAAAATCACCTGACCTTTGAACTAAAGACATATTTAATTCATTTTTTTCCTTATTCACACTCCATAAAGTTTGGAATGCACATGGGGGTAGTAATGTATTATTTAATTCATTAAAATCAAACATGTTAGTCATTATTCTCCTATTTAAGGGATTTTGACAAAGTTCTTGAAATAAAAACTCTACTTGGTTTAAAAAAGGTTTATCTCCAAATATATCTTTATTATTATTTAAAAATCCATTATATTCTTTATTTAAAATTGCACCGTAACTTTGACCTATACTTCCTGACTCATCTGTCCAAGAATCCCATATATGTGAATTTAAATCTTTTATATTGTTGCTTCTTTTTTGATATATCCATAAAATTTCATCAAATGCAGATTTACTTGCTATATATCTAACATTAGAAATAGGAAATAAACCTTCCTTTAAGTAGTATTGCCTAACATCTCCATAAATACTATAAGCATACGCATTATCTTCATTTAACCATTTTGCTCTAGTCATATTTAAATTTTGATTTTGTATTATATCTTCGAATTGAGATTTAAAATAACTATTTACATCATTTTTTCTCATTTAAATCCACCTCTTTAATTACTTCTTTAGTAGTAAAATCCCTAATAATACACTTTATATAATATTTATTATTAGGAATTTTTTTTAATAATTTATCTAAACTATTTATATCTATACTCGATGAATAATAGAAATTTTCTGTAGTATTACTAATGAACTCATATCTATACAAAGTCATTAACTATTCCTCCATATCTTTAAAGAAAATCCGAAATGTGTGAATAAATTTTTTAATGAATTTATATCATAAACTCTATATGAATTTATATCACCATTTAAATTTTTTATCTCTATGAAATATTCTAAAGAATCTCCTTTATAATTTATACAAAAACTCTTTATTATATTACCATCTTTACTGCTTTCCTGACTAGTAACGTATTTGATAATCTCTATTAACATAAAATTAATCTCCTTAAATTAAATATTTTTTGTACTCCTGCATATTACTTATATTAGGTTTAAAAAATAAATTACTTTTAATTATTTTTCCATCTTCTCTATAAACTGGATTCCCATTTTCATCTAATTTACTCATATTACTTTTATGTACTTCAATAAATATGGCTAAAAAATCTGAATCTTCTATTTTTATATTGAAAAGGTTATCTATTATTTTTTTAAAGTTTATATAATCTTCATAAATTTTAACAGGGTCTTTATCAAATACCTCGCTTACATTTTCTATATTATTTCCCATATAAATATACATTATATCTGCTAAAGCATCAAAACTTTCAAGTAAATTATACTCATCAAGTGCAACCTTTAGTTCTGAAATTTCTTCATCATATAATCTCATTTTTAAGTTATATCTATCTTTAGATATCTCTGATTGGTTTATAAAAGTTTTTTGATTAAATGAATTATAAAACTCTAATACAAGATTTTTTAATTTATTTATAAAATTAATTTTATACCTTACATCACTCTTAAATTCTTCTGAATCACTTAACCATGTATCATTAAAATTTATTATAGGTAATTGTCTAAATCCTTTTTCCCTTAAAACTTCTGTCATATCAATATTAGAATCTAAATCTATTTCATAAAAATCTATATCTAACATATTTAAAAAAGATTTTAAATCTTGACACTTACTACATCCCTGCCTTGAATATACTGTTATACTCATACTTACTCTCCTCCTAAAATTTTGTTTATTATATTATTATTTAAAGCATTCATTACTAAAATATCATCTTTATCTACATAATAAGTGTCTATTCTAGTTTGCCTAAACACATAAAAACCTTTTCTATTAAATCTTAATTCTCTGTATCTTATAAGTAATTCTGAATCTTTAGGACTATTATAATGTTTAAAAGATTTAGATATGTTATTGTTTATAATTACAGGAATTGCCAATACAATCATTTCACCTTTGGATAGACTTAAAACAAGTCTATCCTCAGGTTTTCTGGCTTGTAATTTTAAAGTACCTAATATAGGTATATAGTGTTTAGAAAAATTTAATGAACTTATATTGTCCAATTTTTCCATCTACTTTACCACCCTTATTTTTACTTTTATTACTCCTTTATTTACATCTCCTATTTTTGAAAATGCTCCTTTACTCATGTCTAAAATTCTACCATACTTAGCAAATCCTCCTGTGTCATTTACTCTACACACTATAGACTTACCATTGGATAAGTTGGTTACTTCTATATTAGTACCCATTTTATGTGAATTTGAAGCACAAGTCATTTTAGCAGAATTAAAGATTTCTCCATTGGCTGTTTTTATTCCATTCCAACTCTCTCCATACCAACTGGCATTTCCTACCATTTCTTTAGTGAAACTTAAACTAGAAAAAACGATAAGAAGCATAAAAATAATTTTTTTCATTATCTAGTTACCTCCATATTTAATTATGTAGCAATTTTGATAAATCTAAATAATTACTCCTTTTGTCATTAGGTATATAAAGTGGTATCTCAACCCCACCATACGACATAAATTCAATGTAATTAAAAGATTTTTTTGCCTTTATATCTAAATATACTTTTAAAGAGATAAAGTCTAATATATTTATCATCACAACTTTATTCAACTCTCTAAAATGTATTATTAAATAACCTTTTTGTCCATTATCTTTTAAGGCTTCTTTATACATACCTTCTTCTTGCTCTTTACTTAAATTAGATAATGGAAATGATTTTCCTTTTACAGATTTTAATTCTATATAAAATAAATTAACTCCATTATATACAATAAAATCACAAGGATTATTATTTTTTAATTTAACCCATATTCCATTTCTTTGTGTCATAGAATTATCTTTTAATCTTATAATACTATAAGATTTATTTAATTCAACTGATTTTCTAAAGAGTTGTTCAAATTTTTGTCCAATTCCTCTATTTGTGGTTTTACTTTGCATATTATATTGTTTCCTTCTATTAAATTTATTTCAGTAATTTCAATATCATTAGTTATCTGTTCTTTATATATTTTTAAATGATTTTTTAATGCTTCTGTATAATCATCACTTTCTGTTAATCTAATATTTTCTTTAGGGTCATAACTCATTTTTGTATTATTATCTACAATAATCAACTTACACCATATATGGTTTTGATTATTTACAAAGGTTGTAGTAACTTTATACATATTTAATGTTAAACTAATTCCCATGTACTTCCTCCTATTTCCTTTAATGTTTGAGTATTTAAATTAATTAAATAAAAATCAAAATTGAAATCAAAATGTTCTTGTAATATCTTATAAGCAATAATATCTTCTTCACTAAAATTAGAATTATTAGAGACATGGTTATGGATAATTACAGGTTTTTTAACCTTATATGTATTTATCCAGATTTCTAAATCTTGTGTATTAAATGTAGATAGACTTTTAGAGTTCTCTTCTAGTATAGTTAAATCTTTGTATAAATAATTATCTAAATCTACTACTAAAATATGCTCATTTTGAAATTTTTCAAATATTTTTTTTAAATAATTAATTTTATTGATAGTCATATAAACCCTCTAACATATGATATGTAGATTCATATATATCTATACAAGTATCTTTTAAATCTTTATTATTCCCTATCCCCATAAAAAATTCCTCTTCAAAATTAAATCTTATATCTTGAGTTAATTCAGTAAGGGGATTAAATGCCTTTTCAGGTAACATGTTTCGTAGGGTATGAAAAATTTCAGACATACCTATCATAAGTCTCCCTGCCTCAAAACTGTTTTCTAGAGAGTTTAAATTTTCATAATATACTTTATAGTAAAATGTAAATACATCATCTATTATTGTATACCCTATTTTTATTATATCTTTATTCTCTCTTTTCCATATTTTTTCTTTATTTTCTTCTTGTTCTTTTCTCAATTTTTTTTATCTCCCATTCAGTTATATTTTGTATTGTATACCCTTTTTCTCTTAGTTTTCTAATTTTTGTACAGGTTTTAGAAAACATATTTCGATTATATTTAATATCTGACTCAATGTCAAACCATATACCTACTTTATCTTGAATTGATTTTAACTCTTTTTCTGTTAAATTGAGGGATAATAAATATTCCCTAACTTTAAATTCTAACTCTGCTTCTTCTTCAAAAATAGTCTCATCAGGTATATCATCATACTCTACCTCATAATTTATATCTTCAAAAGTTTTTCTTTTAGTTAATTGATTTATTAATCTCTTACACCTATGAAAAACTTGAGTAAACATATAAGATTCCAAATCTCTATAGACTTCAACTTTATTAGTAATCAACTTATCCTCAACACTTAATATATAAATTAAAAGTTCTTGGTATAAATCTTCGTAATCTGCTATACCTACTTTAAAGTTTCTAGGAACAATTTTATGAATCATTTTTAAATAGTAATCGTATGTAAATAATTTAAATTCCATAATTATCTCCTACTCGTTGTATAGTATCTTTTGTACTAAACCATGTTTTCTATGAAATACTAAACCAATAGCACCTTTTTTACTTCCAACATATCCTTTTCTAAAATGCCATTCATCTGGCTCAGATAATGTAGGTAATCTTATAAACTGAATACCCCCTATATCCTCTACACTATAATTATGGAAATGCCCACTTATAAAATAACAATGCTTACTAACCCCAAATAATTCTTTAACTTCGTTTTGAATAAGAAATGGTTTATTAGTTTTTGCTTCATTTTCTAAATGTCCTAGTCCTATAAGACAATCTCCATGAGTTAAATATTTTCTTTTCTTAGGGTCGCTATTAAATTTTATATTTGGGGAATCTCTAAAATAAGACTCTAATGCGTGAATCACAGTGAAAGAAGTAAGTTCATCATGGTTTCCTTGTATTAGTGTAACTGAAATTTTAGAAAATGATGTGGATAACTTATATATAATCTTAACTAAAGATTTAAAACTTTCAACATACATCTCATAATAACTATCATTTGCATCTTGAGGTGTGCCTTTTGTTGTAGTTTTACTTAGAGTATCAATATTAAACATATCTTCTCCTATAATAAAATTTACATCCTTAGCATTAGTTTTACTACAAATTACATCAACACACTTATGTAATTTTTCTAATGCAATTTTAGTATTATATATATCTCCTACAGATTTATTTAAATGTAAGTCTGCTATATCTAAAATCAATAGTTCATCTTCTGCTTTAATACAATTTTCCAAAGGTTTTAATGTACCTATAGAATGTTTATCAATACTAGAAATATCTTTACTTAATTTATTTAATACAGTTGTTAAAATAGAAGTATTATCTAAATTTATACTCTTTCTTTTAAAAGTTGCCCTAACTGAATAAAGTTGAATTTTATCTTCTTTACTCTTTAATCTACTTTCCCATTGAGATACTCTATACCTATCTATTTCCCACTCATCCTCATTTAAATTAAATTTAGATAGTATTATACTTTCAGTTATAGGTACATCACTCTGTATGATATCTTCAACTGTCAAAGTATTTTTATTGTATTCAATAGTTCTTTTAAACTCTGTATCTTTTAAGTCTTTTGTAAGAGGTTCTTTATTTATACTTAATAATTTCCAACCCTTACAAGATTTTCTATATCTCTTCCTATTAGGATAATTAGGGAGAGTAACCATAAGAGAATCTTTTCTTACGTTTAATTTTATAAGTAACTCCTTAAATTCTTGCTCATTTAAATCTAATATAGATTCACTTTCAATATTCTTTATCTTGTACATTTTTATACCTCTTTCATATTATTACCTTTTGAAATATCTATTTTAAATGTAACTCCATTAAAATACTCTATTTCAAAATGCTTTTTTAATAAATTTTCTATATAATCATCTGATATACTAATATCTACAGATAGATAAACAGCATCATATATAGTTGTCATTAATAATATTTTCTTATCTAACTTTAATTTTTTTACTTCCTTAAAAAAAGTTACTAAAGATTTATATAATACCATTGCATTCTCACTTTGGATTATATAATTTGTGGACTTTCTTAATTCTTTTATTGCCTCCCAATTTTTACTATTATAGTCTTTAGGAGTTCTCCAATCATATCCTTTAGCATTTCCCATGTATAATCTTTGACTGTGTTTACCTTCTATATACCCATTAGCACATAGAAAATCTTTATTAAAATCCATAAATTCTTTTATCTTTTGATTATACTCCATATACTCTTCCAATACTTTAGATGCTTCAAATGTTGTTTTTCCTATATTATTAGCAAGACCTTTTACACCTATCCCATATGGAAGTCCAAATCCTACTGCTTTAGCATCAAATCTATAAGAAGGAAAATAATTTTTTAATATATTTAAAATTTTAATTATATCTACTCCATTATTATTTAAATCTCTTAAAGACTTACCATTAAATTCAGGGTCTAATTCTTCTTTTTCAATAATATTATCATCTATTATTAGTTTATCTCCCCATATATTATATGCCATAGAAGAGTGCAAATCTAGACCATTATTTATTGCATATATAAATTTAGGCTCTTGAGATAAAGCACCTAGTATATATAATTCAGCACTTGAATAATCAAAAGCAACAATTCTATGGTTGTCATGTCTTGGAATTACACATTTTTTCAACTCTGATAATTTTCCTCTACTAGGTAATTGTTGAAAATTAACTGAATTTTGTGCAATTCTATGAGTAATAGTTCCTTGTAAATTTGAATTAGGGTGGTTTAAAGGATATTCTTCAAAAGTTAAGTTCCATAACCCCTCGCTATCTTCTGAACCTACTCCTAAAAAACTAGTTACACCTTTATTATATAAAGAATATTCCAAGAAATCATTTACTAATGGTATATGTTTATAATAATCTAAAAACTCTTTGTCTAATTTAGGACTTTTATTTCCTTTAGCATCTGCTTTATTAAATTTTAAAGGCTCTAATTTAAGTATTTCTAAAAATAATATCTTTTTTTGTATAGGACTGTTTAAGTTAAATTTACTTTCTAAACTTAATTTATCTAATTGTTTTTGAGTTATATATTGAGTTTTATCTATATACTTATTTAATTTTTCTATATCTTTTTCTACTTCTTTCTTATTTTTTATTTTTAATTCTTTTTTTTCCATTTCTTTTTGTATCTTTAGCCTTAATAAAATACTCTCTACTTTTTTTATAGATTCATTGTTTAAAATACTTTCTTTTTTTTCCTTTACTATAACATTCCATTCACTATTTAATTCTAAAATAGTATCTCTATTAATTCTTATACCATTTACTTTTGCTTCTATATATATTTTTGTTGCCTCATGTTTCAGTTGTAATAATTCTTTTATATTCCAACCTGAATTTAAGGCTTCTTTTACTTCTTGTTTTAAAGAAATAAATAATCTATAAGTAGCAACTACATCATAAACACCATATGGAGCAAGGGTATCATCATCAAATAAATCATACTCAAATTTTCTTATAGGTATATGCTCTTTTTTACATATAGAATTTTTTATTTTATTTAACTCTTCTTCATATCCATATATTTCAGGGTAATATGTTTTACATAATTCTTTTAAAGATAAAGAATTTGATTTATCCTTACTTTCTGCATACAATAAAACATTGCTATGTAAAGCATGGGCAAATATGTAAGTGTCATAAGTCCATTTAAACTTCATATTAAACATATAATTAATTTGAGATATATCGAAATAAGCATTATGTAATACAATTTTACTTTTAAAACTGTTTATAAGTTTCAATAAATGTCTTACCTCTTCTTTTGAAAAATTTCTTGTTACAAAATATGCCCCTTCTTTATCTGAATAAGCAAAACCAAATCCTAATAAATTATTTTTATATAAATTTAAGTTTTTGGTTTCAATATCAAAAGCAATTATAGTATCTACTGAGTCAATATTTTCTTTGAAATTTAGTAAGTAACTTAAACATTCATTGTAGTCTTTTAGAACAATTTTATTTATATTAATCATACACACCATACCTGTCTAAACATTGAGTGTAAAAACTACAAAGATTTTTACAATAAAAATTATCTGGACTAAAAATATCATTATACTTGTTAGATATTTCTAATTTTAAAATATTTTCAATTCCCTTTAATAACCATAGTATTGCTTGATTTTTAGTTTCATCATTAAAAGGTATCTCTTTTAATCCATTATATGTAAAATTCTTATCCTCCCTATAAAATAAAGTTTTACTTCCTTTATTTTTTTCATATTTTAAGAAATCCCAATAAAGTTTTATATTTTTATATCCTAACGATTCTAAGGCTATTCCATATAGTATTAACTGGTTTTGATGTATTTTCTTTTTTTCACCACTATATTCAGTAGAGGTTTTAAAGTCTACCACTCTAGTAGTATCTTTTTCTTTTACTATTAAATCTACATATCCAATAAAATACATGTTATCTACCTTATCTGAATTAGATATATTAGATAGAGGTAATTTTACATAAGTTTCTATCTCTATATCATTTTTAAATCTTTTTAAATTTCTTAAATAATTTATATAATATTTTTCATGTTTTTCTACTGAATCTTTATTTTTATCAATATTTTTTTGAATATTAATATCATAGAAATATGATTTAGATGTTATATCTCTATACATAGATAAAAAATAATCAATAGTCTCTTTTTTAGATTTTGAGGAATTTAAGAACATTTCAATACATGTGTGCATTAGTGTTCCTATTTCTGTATAAATATTTCCAAAACTTTTTTCTTTATCTATATATCTATACTTATATTCATATTGACAATTAGATAGAGTTTGTAACTTTGAAAATGATATTTTAATGTCTGACATTTTACCTCCTATTAACTTATTATAACATAAATATACTCTAATGTCAATACTTTTTTCCGTATTTTTTTATAAATTTCATAAATTCTTTTTTACTAGTAACTTCATCTAACAAACATGACTTATCTTTTAATGATGAAGAATTTACTATAATGTATTCAATATTTTCAAATTTATCTATATTTTTTTTTATATCCTTTATATTTTTATCTTGGTCAAATAAAATAATAACATTAGTAATTCCATTTTGTTTTAATAACTCAATATGATATTTTGAAATACTACTCCCACCTATTGCTAAAACATTCCTTATACCTAATTGATATGCCTTTAGTACACTCTTCTCACTTTCTACCAATATAACATACTTTTTAGATTTTATATCACTAATATTAATATCATATCCAAACAATACCTTTGATTTTGGATATGGTAAGAGTGGATAATACTTTATATCATTTTTATCTAAATTCTCTTTATTTAATCTTCCTATTAAACCTACTAAAGTATTGAATTGATAAATAGGAATTAATATTCTATTTGTAACATCATCATATCTAATATCAAAGACTATTTGTGTTGCCATATTTATATTATCTTTAATAAATAAATCAGATATGGTAGGGGTAAATGAATCTAAAATCATACTAGGGTATGAAACTAATTCTTTATCCTCTCTTTTTATTTTCTTGTTTTCCTTATTTAAAGGGATTGTAGTTCCTCTTAACCAAGACATAAGTAAAGATATTGACTGGTCTTTAGTTATACTCATTCTTTTACAGATTAAATCTATAATATCTCCATTTTCATCGTGCTTAAAGTCTTTATAACGTAAACTTTCTAAATCTAATACGCAAGCAGTAATATTATTTCCATCTAAACTATTAAATCTATACTGATTTCCATTAACTTTGTATGATATATTTAAATTATTAAAAATCATTTCAACACTCTCATGAGTTTTAATTAAATTTAGTAACTCCTTTAAAGACACTACTATTTCCCCCCATCATAAGATAGTCCTGATACTTCACCTATCTCTGTAAACCATACTTTATCAAAATTACTTCTATAAAGTATTATTTTTTTATCTTTTCCATGTCTATTTTTCCCTATAAAGAGTAACATATATTTTTCATTATATTTGGGGTCCTCTATCTTACTTTGAACATCTATATATTTATTTTGAGAATAATCAAATTTTTGTACAGATAAACTTCTTATTTCTGAAATCTCAACTTCTCTAAAATAAAGAGATACTTCTGCAACTTCAACTATACTTTTTGCTTCTGCTATACAAGTATGGTCTAAGTATTTTCTACCATATGTATGTAAGGCAAGTTGAACAGTTGCTAAAATTCTTAAATTATTCTCTTTTGATACTCTGTCTAACATTTGAGATAAATTAGACATTAAATGATATTCTCCTTTGGTCTCTGCTTTCATTGTATCTATAAAAACATTTTTATAACCCATTCTAGAATATTTCAATAAATACATTTCTATTTCCTTTGGGTCAAAAGAAGGCATAAATATAAATTGAACTCTATTTTTTAAATCTTCTTTAATATATTCCTTAACATCTATTAAAGTTTCCTTTTCTTCATCTGTCAACATATTCTCATTGATATGTTTTCTACTAACATATCTATTCTTAGTTTCGTATGAAAATTCATTTCTATGTCTATTAAGAACAAAACTTATATAAGCAAGCCCCATAATGGTCATGAACACTTCTTTATTTTGTTCATTTGCAATAATAAGAATCTTTTCATGTTTTTTACCTTCTTCATCTTCTGCATTTAAAATAGGTAATAAAAACATAGGTACACAATAAGTTGTTTTCCCTGTTCCACTATAACCACCAAAATAAGTAACTCCTTCATGAAACCCAGAAGTCATGTAATTTAATATAGGGGTATTATTTAATTTTAATCCCTGTGATACTCTACCCTCTAATAACTTACTGAATATATCATCTATACC
>JACCEE011772182.1_pt1 | contig 19692 bp, 20 predicted proteins | sample 7449931 | NCBI WGS metagenome assembly JACCEE01 (sample SAMN15323457, study PRJNA562643) | freshwater metagenome | isolation source: river surface water | place: USA:Blue River Watershed | collected 2017-08-19 | reverse complement strand
TCCTTGAAACTCCGAAACAAGGGCCACAACATCGCCCAACCCAAAACAAACACCCCACCCATGCGTATCGTGGTCGCCACACCCAACAACCCCATCACTCCAAACCATCCCCAGTCCCACCGCTGCTTTTCCCTGCGCCACACCCTATCCAAACCGTCTACCACCAACAGCACCAACACAAAAAACAACGCGTCCTTGGTGTTGTAATGCGCTTCTGCAAACATCCTCGGCCACAATGCCACCATCAATACTGGCAACATTGCCCCCCACCGAAATCGCGATTTTTGGGTAACATCCTTCAAACCAAAATCCTCCGTGGAACTCTGCCCAATCAACTTCACCATCCCCCAACCACTGTTTCGCAATCCCAACAAATACAATCGCCACAGCCCAAAGACAAAAAACGTCCACAACATGGCCCTTCTCAACAGCAACTTCGTTCTCAAGGGCTCGGTGAACACCACCTGCTCCGCCAAGTAACTCATGCTCTCCCATATCGGACCAAAAAACTTATGCTGCTCTACCTTATCAAACCCAACCCTGCCGCTCAAGAAACGATTGTTCTCCATCCCAATGGTGCGTTGAGTAATCTCATCCAAATGCACACCAAAATCATCGAGGGTGAAAAATCCCCAAACCGCATAAAACAGAAAGAACCAGACCCATGGTCCAGTTCTTTCCAAAATGCTATTTTTCCAGCGCTTGATCACGCCGTAAATATAATTCAAATTAATTCGATGCAGCAGCTTCAGCGTAAGCCTCAACAGGAATACAAGCGCAAATCAAATTGCGATCGCCCACTGTGCTGTTCACACGAGAAACAGTTGGCCAAAACTTACCCAAACGGATAGAATCCAATGGGAAAGCCGCCTTCTCACGTGAATACTCGCGATCCCAAGCATTTGAAATCACTGTTGTAGACGTATGAGGTGCATGCTTCAACACGTTGTTGTCTTGTGAGTATTTACCCTCTTCAACCTCGCGAATCTCCTCACGAATGCTCAACATCGCATCGCAGAACTTATCCAATTCTTCCTTGCTCTCACTCTCTGTTGGCTCCACCATCAACGTACCCGCCACTGGGAAACTCAACGTAGGCGCATGGTATCCGTAGTCCATCAAACGCTTGGCGATATCTTCCGCTTCTACATGACAGGCCTTGAATTTACGGGTATCCAAAATCATCTCGTGGGCCGCAAATCCGCTGGCACCTTTGTACAACACAGGGTACTCAGATTCCAAACGCGCCTTGATATAGTTGGCATTCAAAATCGCATACTTCGTAGCATTTGTTAAACCAGCACCACCCATCATCTTGATGTAAGCATAGCTGATCAACAAAATACTCGCACTACCCCAAGGTGCTGCGCTCACCGCGTGCATGGCCTTTTCAGGACCCATCTTCACCACGGCATGACCGGGCAAATAAGGGGCCAAGTGCTTGGCAACACCGATCGGACCCATACCAGGACCACCACCACCGTGAGGGATACAGAACGTTTTGTGCAAGTTCAAGTGGCATACATCGGCACCAATCATACCAGGCGATGTTAAACCAACCTGCGCATTCATGTTCGCACCATCCATATACACCTGTCCACCATTTTGGTGAATGATATCTGTTAACTCAGTGATCGCCGCTTCAAAAACACCGTGCGTACTTGGGTAAGTCACCATCAAACAAGCCAAATTATCTTTGTATTGCTCGGCCTTCGCGCGAATGTCTTCAACGTCGATGTTTCCGTTTTCATCACATTGCGATACCACCACTTGCATACCCGCCATCACCGCCGAAGCAGGGTTGGTTCCGTGTGCACTTGAAGGAATCAAAGCGATGTTTCTGTGCGATTCGCCGCGATCCTTAAAATATTCACGAATCACCATCAAACCAGCATACTCACCTTGAGCACCAGAGTTTGGCTGCATACTCATGGTATGGAAACCGGTGATTTCGCTCAAATCTTTATTCAACTCCTCGATGATCTCCATATAGCCCTTGGCCTGATCCATCGGAATGAATGGATGCAAACTGTTGAACTCGGGCCAGGTTACAGGAATCATCTCCGTGGTTGCATTCAACTTCATGGTACAGCTACCCAAAGAAATCATGGAGTGACACAAACTCAAATCTTTGGCCTCCAACGATTTGATATAACGCAACATCTCATGCTCAGAATGGTAACGATTGAACACCGGGTGAATCATGAAATTGCTCTCACGCAACAACGCCGCTGGCAATTTGTGCGATACTGAACCCTCGGGCTTAGCCGCAGCACCTTCAATGGCGCGGGCAAAAATGCTCACCAATTTCTCTACGTCGGCCATGGTTGTGGTTTCGTCTACCGAAATACCCACTGTACCCTGCTCGTAACGCAAGTTGATACCCTCTGCCAAAGCCAATGCTTGAATGGTTTCTGTGCGAGGTACGTTTACCAAAATGGTATCAAAGAAATGACTGTGTTGCAAACTGTATACGCCGTTGCCGGTTTTTACGATCGCATCGCCCAAAGAAGCCGCCAAGGCATGAATGCGCTGAGCGATTTTCTTCAATCCTTCTGGACCGTGGTACACGCCGAACATACCCGCCATGATACTCAACAAAACCTGCGCGGTGCAGATGTTTGACGTAGCGTTCTGACGTTTGATATGCTGCTCACGGGTTTGCAAAGCCATACGCAAAGCGCGATTGCCCTCGGCATCAATGGATACACCACTGATACGACCTGGGATAGAACGCTTGAACTCGTCTTTGGTTGCGAAGAACGCCGCATGCGGTCCACCAAAGCCCAATGGCACACCAAAACGCTGGGTGTTACCCACCACGCAATCAGCACCAAATTCACCAGGAGGGGTCAACAAGGTCAAGGCCATCAAATCCGAAGCAAAACAAGTCTTCACATTCGCCGCCTTACAAGCCGTTACAAACGCACGGTAGTCTTCTACGCTACCATCCGCATTGGGGTATTGAACCAAAGCACCAAAGAAAGATGCATCAGGGGTAAACGTTTTGTAATCACCACGCACAATCTCGATCCCAATGGGCTCAGAGCGGGTAATCAAAATATCCAAAGTTTGGGGGAATACGCTGTTGTCTACGAAGAAACGGTGCGCCGCACTCTTCTTGTCCAACCCGTAAAACATATTCATCGCCTCAGCAGCCGCAGTACCTTCATCCAACAACGACGCGTTCGCCAACTCCATGCCGGTTAGGTCGATCACCATCGTTTGGTAGTTCAACAAAGCTTCCAAGCGACCTTGGCTAATCTCTGCTTGATAAGGCGTGTACTGGGTATACCATCCTGGGTTTTCCATGATGTTACGCAAAATCACACCGGGTGTGTGGGTGTTGTAATAACCCATACCGATGTAGTTTTTGTAGGTCTTGTTTTTCGCCGCCTTCTCACGCAACATCGATAAAAATTCAACTTCGCTCATGGGTTCGCCTACCGACAATGGTTTCGGCAATCGGATGTTCGCCGGAACTACTTGATCGATCAACTCATCCAAGCTCTTGGCACCGATGGTTTCGAGCATGGCATTCAAATCACTTTGTCTTGGACCGATGTGGCGATCGGCAAACGACTCCGAATAAAGGGCGTTGAATTGGTTCATAAGTATGCAAATTTAACGTTTCCCCATTCAATTCGATAGGATAAAACCCCATCAATTTGCGATTTTTTCCTCTTTTTTAGCACAACCTTGCACAAATACCTTTCATCGCGTTGCGAAACAACTACCATCGCGTTAACATTCCCTCCTCCGCATAACTATAATGTAAGTGTCCGGCAATAATCACATGGTCAATGATATGGATATCCAGCAACTTCCCCGCTTTGCAAAACTGTTCCGTCAATCGATCGTCGGCCTCAGAAGGCCTATCGTTCCCCGAAGGATGATTGTGACTCAATACCAAAGCACTCGCCCGCAATTCCAACGCCCGTTTAAAAACCAAACGCACATCCACCACAGTGCCCGTCATACCCCCCACACTCACACATTCCAAACGCAAAATCCGGTTGGCGCGATTCAAATACACCACGTAAAACGACTCCACAACCGTATCCATAAACAGCGGACGTAATACCCCCACTGCATCTTGTGGGTTTCGAATCTGTTTGGTGCGAGCATCGTCGATGGCCCTGCGCCTTCCCAACTCCAATGCTGCCGATAACGTAGCAACACCCGCCGCTCCCAGTCCGTCCACCAGCAATAATTCCTCCGGCGTCATCTGTCCCAAACTCCGCAGATCCCCCGCGCAATGCTCCCATAACCGGGTTGCCAAGGCCTGTGAACGCTCCGATTTTCGACCGTTACCCAAAACCAATACCAGCAGTTCGCTGTTATCCATGGCAGTTTTTCCCTGATGTAAAAATTTGTTTTGTAAAATTTGCAAATCCACCCCGCTTGTTGTCCTTTTTCTCATTGTTGATAAAATTTTAATCATATATTTGACAATTATATAAACAATTTCACTAGTTTTGAATTCATTGAAAGCAATTAATCGGTTATTTAAATAGATAGTTATGAGCGAACAACAAGAAAAAATGAAGGCCCTGAAGCAAACCATTGAGCGTTTGGAAAAAACGTATGGTAAGGGCGTTGTGATGAAGATGGACGATACGCGTAGCGTAGCCGTGGATGTCATTTCTACCGGATCATTCGGTTTGGATTTGGCCCTCGGCGTGGGTGGGTTTCCTCGAGGTAGAATTGTAGAAATATACGGACCTGAAAGCAGTGGTAAAACCACCATCGCCCTGCATACCATCGCCGAAGCACAAAAAAAAGGAGGCATCTGTGCATTCATCGATGCAGAACACGCATTCGATAAATTGTATGCCGAAAACTTGGGCATCGATACCTCCAACCTACTCATTGCACAACCCGATGACGGGGAGCAGGCTTTGGAAATTGCCGACAACCTTATCCGTTCCGGCGCCATCGATGTGTTGGTGGTCGATTCAGTAGCCGCCCTGGTGCCAAGAGCAGAAATCGAAGGTGATATGGGTGATAGCAAAATGGGTTTACATGCCCGTTTGATGAGCCAAGCCCTGAGAAAACTTACCGGTACCATCAGCAAAACAGGTTGTATCTGTATTTTCATCAACCAGCTGCGCGAAAAAATCGGTGTGATGTTCGGTAACCCCGAAACAACCACCGGTGGTAATGCCCTGAAATTTTATGCCTCTATCCGTTTGGATATTCGCAGAAACGCCCAAATCAAAGACGGCGATGATGTCATGGGTAACCGTACCAAAGTCAAAGTGGCTAAAAACAAAGTGGCTCCCCCATTCCGTGTGGTAGAATTTGATATCATGTACGGCAAAGGAATTAGCAGAGCCGGTGAAGTTCTCGATATCGCCGTGGATGCCAACATCATTCAAAAGAGTGGAAGCTGGTATAGCTACGAAACCACGAAACTCGGACAAGGTAGAGATGCGGTGAAAGAACTCATCCAAGACAACCCCGAGATGATGGCTGAAATCGAAGCGAAAATTCGCGCGAAAATGGCCGGTGGCGAAGAAGTATTGGCGGTACAGGCCGACTAACAACACACTTTCCTATAAGTCAGGGGTGAAGGTTTCCTTCACCCCTTTTTTTTAACACCTCGGTGCTGTATTTTTACACCTACTACCGCAACCATGCAAGTAAATCCCCCTGCTCATAACCCATCATCGACCGGTTTTATGATTCGTTTCTCGATCCTACTTGGATTGATCATCGGTGGTTTCTACCCCGCTGCCAAAGCAACCACACTCGCACCCAAACCACCCGTTCTCCTAAAGCAAAATGCACAATGGTGGAACCAATCCACCCGCCCACATCCCGTTCAAGGTTGGGATACCTTTACCCAGAGCATCAAAAATTATCACCCCAATATCAAGCAGGCCGTAAACGACAAAGGAACCCTCATCTTCCTCATTCATATGCGGGTGAATAAAAAAGGTCGGGTCGACTTCGCCGAAGTCTGGGATGCAAACACCCAAGATTCGGGGATAAAAAGCACCCTCATCGAAGCCATCCAATACAATACCTTCACGCCATTTTTGAAGATGAACGGAAAGCGGGATAAAAACAGTACGCTGGTGCTCATGGAAATTCCCACCGATTCACAGCAACTCCTCACCCAAGCACAAGACACCACCATACCCAATAAAGCCATCATCCCTGCGAGATTCCTTGGAGGAGAAAATGCCTTCAACGAATACATCGCCAATCAATTTGAGTACCCATCGCGTTGCGTAGATGCGAGCATTAGCGGATATGTGCGGATGCGTTTTATGGTAGATCGCAATGGCGTTGTCACCAATTGTCGCATCAAAGAATACAGCAAAGCCTGTCCAGAATTTGGCATTGAAGCCATCCGTGTACTAAAGAACTGTCCGAAATGGATTCCCGCCACCCACAATGGCAAAAACATCTCCGCATGGTTTGAAGTACCTATCGCACTGAGCATTCGCTAAAGCGAACACCCCTTATTTTTGCGAATGACCGTAGAATTTATCCTTATACATCGCAGGATAAACCACGTACAACATCAACATTCGGCTGTAGCGAAAAATCAAAGGAACCATCGCCACAATCAACGTAGGAATGCCAACGATGGCGTAATCAAAGAGATTTAAACTGTAGAACACTACACTCCCGGTGATAATCAATCCCACAATCAATGCGTAACTAAAGTACATCGCCCCGTAAAAGAAGCCGGGTTCGGGCTCGTACGACATCGCACACACCGTACAACTGTAATTGGTTTCAGCGAATTTGGTGCTGAAAATGCTGTTTTTGAATACCTTGCCTTTGCCACATTTGGGACATTTGCAAGCCAAAAAAGGCACAATGCCTTGACGTTTATTTTCCATATTTCTGTCTGCGCTTGTATTGGTAAAAAAATACACCCGCAGTACCAAGTAACACGTAGGGGGTGGCCAACAACATCAAAATGCCTTTGTTGATCCCATTGCCCACTACGGGTTTGTTTTTCGCGTGATCGCGACTCGAAGTCAAAGCCGCTTTACACATCGGACATTGTGCACCCACTGTGAGTGCAGCAAAAACCGTAAACGCCAACGTTGCCAAAAACCGTTTCATCTTAGAAGGGGTAGTATTTGAACGCATAATACGGCGCAATCATGAAATATACTATGACTCCAGTCACACTCACGTATAACCATATCGGAAAAGTCACCCTCGCCCATTTCTTGTGCTTCGCAAACTGTCCGGAAGTACTGTAATACATCGTATACAACACCATCGGCAACACCGCTGCCGCCAACACGATATGGGTAGCCAAAATGAAATAATATACATACTTCACCGTGCCCTCGCCACCAAAATTGGTGTGCTCAGTGCACGTGTGATAGGTAACATAGCTCAACAAAAACACAGTTGACAGGATAAACGCCGTTAACATATAGGCTTGGTGCGTACCCTTCTTGCCCGCTTTGATTGCCATGAAGCCCAATACCAAAGCCACCGACACCAAACTATTCAAAATGGCATTGGTGAATGGCAATACCTTCGCGAATTCGGCGGTTGGACGCATATCGGCAGGCAAATACTGCAACAACGTAACCAAACCCATCACCGCGATGGTGATAACTACTACCAGGCGAAAAAAGCCTTTATCACTGATCCAAGTCGTTTTTTCTGTATTCATAAAGCAAGTTGTTAATGTCATCTTGAATGCGCTTCACCTTCTCCAATTTCTGGGTAAGCGTCTGTCCTGAAGTCTCCAATATCCCACGAATATGGCGCGATTTGTCAATAATCACCAGCTTGTCGTCATGGATAAAATTCTGTCCGCGTTGCTCTGTCGCCAACAGCAAATCATTCATCACCCAATCGTAGATCTCACGCTTATTGCCGGTAGCGAACGTGCGCTTATACAAATCCGCTTTGTAGGCATTGGCGTAATTCGCTAACACCGCCACAGTATCGTGCTCTGGGTCGATGGTTACCGTTAAAAAACGCACATTGGGGAATGCCTGAAATTCTTCTGCAATCACTTGAATTTGTTTGTTCATAGCAGGACAAACCTCTGCGCAAGTAGCGAAGAAGATATTGGCCACCACAATGCAAGAATCAAAATCATCCAGGGTGATCGGCTGTCCGTGCTGGTTGATCAAGTTAATGTCGCTCACCGTATGATACTCCTTGCTCCCATCGGCAGCAACTACAGTCTCACCCAGGTAGGGCAACTCTTTGTGTACCCACTTCGCCTCGGCCAAAACCAAGATCCCCAAGATGGGTAAAATGACGATGGCCGCAATCGCGGCCATCTTTATACGGTTTTTTGCAATTGCCATAATTACATTGACTTCATCACTTCCAAAGCTGACCCTTCGTAGAGCAACCCTGAAATCAAGCCCAAGACAAAAATCATTGGAACCAAAATCACCAAGGCCAAATTGATCTTCTCATGCTTCAAGTGCATGAAAGCCCCTACGATGTAATAGGCCTTAACCAATCCGAAGAAAATGAAGATGAAGTTTCTGAATCCACTGGCAGGCATCACGAAGTAAATCACGAAGTCCAACACAGTAATACCCAACAACAACCAAAAAGTCTTCCATAACTCTTTTGTGCCGTGACTCTCAGTATGGGGCACGTAGTTGATTGCGTCGTATTCCCCGGGTTTAGTATAGAATTCCATGCTATAAAATTGTGTTAGTTAGATCAAATAGAAGAAGGTAAATACAAATACCCAAACCAAATCCACGAAGTGCCAGTACAAACCAGCCTTCTCAATCATTTCGTAGTGACCGCGACGCTCAAACACGCCACGAACTGTCATGATGTATACCACAACGTTGATAACCACACCACTGAATACGTGGAAACCGTGGAAACCAGTTACGATAAAGAACAGAGCAGCAAAAGGCACTGGACCAAATGTGCGATCGCCTTCAGCCCACTCAAAGTGAGAACCGAAACCAACACTATTCAAATGATCATACCCTTGCTTGGTGATACCAAACGTATTGCCATCCAAACGTGCACCTTCATGGATGAAAGTATACCACTCCCAAGCCTGACAGCTTAAGAAAGCCACACCACCAATGATGGTGTAAACCATGTAACGAGATACCTCCGCCTTGCTCTTACGATGTCCTGCTTCTACCGCCAACACCATGGTTACAGAGCTCAAGATCAAAATGAACGTCATCACACTCACAAACAACAAAGGCAAATGGAAGCCATGCATGAATGGGAAGTGGTTGAAGATGGATGCGGGATCAGGCCACTTTGTGGTAATTGGGGTAACTACGTTAGAAAAACGCTGTGTACCGTACTGTACCAACAAAGAAGAAAAAGTGAATGCGTCCGACAAAAGGAAGATCCACATCATCAACTTACCATAACTCACGTTGAATGGAGAACGACCTCCAGCCCAAGTGGGTTGATTTTCAAATGATGCTTGTGTAGATGTATGATTAGCCATTGGAAAAAATTACCTTGCGAAATAAAGAAATAAATACAATATAAACCACAGAAGTCCAACAAAATGCCAATAAGTATTGGTAATTGACATGAACGTGATTTGTTTTTTGTGGATTTCAAGTTGGAATGCCTTCACCTGGGCGATGGCCAATAGGATGATACCACCCACAATGTGAATGAAGTGTAGCACCGTAATCACCCAAACGTAACTTGCTGATATGTGTTCTGGTCGGGCGTTTACAAACGTCAAATCTTGCATCACCAAGCGCGACCATCCCATGTATTGTGAATAGCAAAACAGGACCGACAAAACCAAGGTAACAGCAATCAATCCCTTATTTCTGGCCAACTCATCTTTTTTTGCTGCATTGGTCGCCAATTGAATGGTCACCGAACTCAAAATGCTAATCAACAAAGAATAAAAGAAGTAAATGGGCAAGTCAAAGGACGTCCACAACTGCTTCGCTTCCGCATCTGGTCTAGCCACGATATAAGCACTCACGAATGCAGCGAACAGCATCGAACTGGCCAACATAAACAACCACAAATTCATTTTCACCGGAGCAATCAACGGCGCCGGATCTTTCACTTTTTTTGAAGTACTATTTGCCATTTCTTAGAATATTATATAACCCAAAAACACCACCGGTGTAAATATCAACGTAGAATACAACAGCTTACGCGCATCCGCAATCTCCATAGAACGAAACAGATTGAAAGCCTTCGATAAAACCCACAGCGATATAGGCAAAATCAACACCAATGCTTTCACACTGCACATGCCATAGTAGATGGGCGTCATGCTAATTATAATCAACAAAACAGTGTAAATTAAGATTTGATAAGCACTCTTTTTATCTCTTCCCCCACTCGATGGCAGCATCCAATACCCGGCCTTCTGATAATCGTCATGCAACATCCAAGCAATCGCCCAGAAATGCGGAAATTGCCAAAAAAACTGCACCAAAAACAACATCATCCCCGGCTCATCAATCCTACCCACCACAGCTGTATATCCAATCAACGGCGGCAAAGCACCTGGAATTGCTCCAATCATCACCGCAATGTTACTCGTTTGCTTCATCGGGGTGTAGACAAAGACATACATCGCCAAAGAGAGTCCGGATAAAAATACAGCCACAAACGGTACGGTGAGCGACAACAATACGATGCCCGCGATGCCGGTTATCCAACAAAACAGAATGGCCTGCGACAAGGAAATTCGCTCCTCTACGATGGGCCTGCCGCTGGTGCGATCCATCTTTCCGTCGTTTTCCTTTTCGATGATTTGATTCAATCCATTCGATGCAAAAACAACCAACATCCCACCGAGTAAAACACCCAAAAACACCGACCAATCAAACAGCTCAGTCCAAGACCCGTCTGAATTCAATTTACAGCCCAACAAATAGCCAAAAACAGAGGTCGCCGCCACGCTGCTAGTCAGGCGAAATTTGATCAATTGTGCGAAAGCTTTGAGTGTTGGATTCATGCGTTTAGGATGGCTGATGCGCCCTTGACGATAAGTATACTGCAAAGATATAAGTAATCAACGCGCTACCCACCACAACATGGGCAACTTGTGCCCAAGCGGGTACAACAAACCAAATATGAACAACGCCCAACGCAATTTGTACTGCGCTAATCATCGCAATGACAGAGAATGGGTGACTTTTTGACAATTGATTTCCCAAAGTTGATTGCTTCCGTGATAACCATATCATCCATCCCAACAAGCCAAATGGCAAATAACGATGCAAGGCAAACAAGGCATCCATCGCAAACACATCCAACATCCCCCATCCCAAAAATCCAGAGGTATCACCATCTACGTACAATTTACCCGCCAAGCGAAGTCCATCCACTTGCTCACGACTCCATGCGCCGATGATCACAATGAAGAACACCGATAGCCAAAGTCCAAACCAATGCTTTTTAGAAAGCACGAGATCCTGTTCAAAGGTAAATGGCACTGCTTTGTGCAAAGAAACCATGTAAGCAAACAAGCACAGAAAACTCAGCAAGAAATGCAATGTCACCACCCCTGGCAACAAATTCGTGGCCACCACCAAACTACCCAACCAGCCGTTCAACAGCAACAGGAACAAGGCCACAAAGCCCCATCCCTTCCCGGAGGTAATCCGTTTCCGAAACAACACCGCCATGCCAAAGTAAACCATGGCAAACAAACCACTCAACACCCCAAACAATCGATTGATATACTCAATCCATGCCTTCACTGGATCAAACGCCTCAGGAGCTTGAATCGACTCATCCGTGCGCAAACGCGCTGCTGACGCCTCCATACCAAACGCACTCAACACCTTCGCAAATCGCTCCACCTTCTGTAAGCGCTTCTCCAAAAAGATCTGCTGGTAGTTCCCGGGTAACTTGCACTCACAGGTAGGCGGTGCCCAAAGCCCAAAACAACGGGGCCAATCAGGACACCCCATGCCACTGCCCGTGGCGCGAACCAAACCGCCAAAAAGGAACAATAAAAAAACAGACGAACAGGTAAATAAACCCATTCGTCTGTATATGTTTAATATTTTGTCGTTGCTGCGAGGCATTATCGGCTCAAACCGAAAACACGCTTGATGGCTGCAAAGAATACGCTGTTTTCAGCAGGCGCCTCTTCCTTAACAACCTCTTTCTCCTCTACATGCAATACCTCAGGTGCGCTGGCATCCTCCTCGTTCTGAGGGAAGTAATCCAACTCACGGTCGGGACGACTGTATTCGTAAGGACCGCGATAAACCGTTGGCAATTCACCAGGCCAGTTACCGTGCAAACGAACATCGATAGGAGAAGTCCACTCCAACGTGTTTGACTGCCAAGGATTCTGTTCGGCTTTCTTACCGCGGAAGATGCTCACGAAGAAGTTGTACAAGAACAACAACTGAGCCGCACCACCCACAATCGCAGAAACAGTGATCAATTTATTTACATCCATCCATACGCTGAAGTCCTCCACCAACGTGAATTGGTAGTAACGACGTGGAACACCCGCCAAGCCCATAAAGTGCATGGGGAAGAACACCAAGTATGCAGAGATAAACGTAATCCAGAAGTGGAAATAACCCAAAGTATTGTTCATCATGCGACCGTACATGCGAGGGAACCAATGGTAGATACCTGCAAACATACCGAAGATCGCTGCGCTACCCATTACCAAGTGGAAGTGAGCTACCACAAAGTAAGAATCGTGCAATTGGATGTCCATGGCAGCATTACCCAAGTAAATACCGGTCAAACCACCAGAGATGAAGAAACTCACCAATCCAATAGAGAACAACATAGCAGGCGTATAACGCAAGTTACCGCGCCACAAGGTCGTTAAATAGTTAAACGCCTTCACCGCAGATGGAACCGCAATGATCAACGTTAAAATCATGAACACAGAGCCCAAGAATGGATTCATACCCGTGATGAACATGTGGTGTCCCCATACGATGAACGACAACACAGAAATACCCATCAACGAAATGATCATCGCTGTGTAACCAAAGATTGGCTTACGTGCGTTGGTAGAAATAACCTCAGACGTAATACCCAAAGCTGGCATCAAGATGATATATACTTCAGGGTGACCCAAGAACCAGAACAAGTGCTGATACAAAACTGGGCTACCACCTACGTTTTCCAATGCACCCACACCTTCCAAGAAGATATCGCTCAAGTAGAAAGACGTACCGAAACTACGGTCAAAAATCAAGAACAATGCTGCGCCCAACAATACGGGGAACGACAACAATCCCAAAATGGCGGTGAAGAAGAACGCCCAAATGGTCAAAGGCATGCGGTTCATGCTCATTCCTTTGGTACGTTGGTTCAATACAGTAGAAATGTAGTTGATACCACCCAACAAAGAAGAGACGATAAACAACGCAATCGCTACCAACCACAAAGTCATACCCAATCCAGAACCAGGCATGGCCTTCTCCAAAGCACTCAATGGAGGATAAACCGTCCATCCACCTGAAGCTGGACCCGTTTCAACGCCTACTGAAATCAACAACACCACACTTGAACACAAGAAGAACCAATAGCTCAACATGTTCATGAAAGGCGATGCCATATCACGGGCACCCAATTGCAATGGAATCAATAAGTTACTAAATGTACCACTCAATCCGGCTGTCAATACGTAGAATACCATGATTGTACCATGAATGGTTACCAAACCCATGTAGAAGTTAGGGTCCAATTTGCCATCAACGGCCCATTTACCCAACAACATCTCCAATAATCCGAACTGCTCATCGGGCCAAGCCAACTGCAAACGGAACAATAAAGACATAGTCATACCAACGATACCCATAATAATTCCCGTAATTAGGAACTGTTTTGAGATCATTTTATGATCCATCGAGAAAACGTACTTGCTGATGAACGATTCCTTGTGATGGTGATCGTGGGTGTGATGATCGGCGTGTAATGCTGAAGTGCTCATATGAATATGATTCTTTTTTTAAAATTAATTGGCAGCAACGGCTGCAGGTGAAACGGCGGTTGAATCAGCAGCAGCGGGAGCAGCTTCTACGGCAGGAGCTACCATTTTCGCTTGCGCGGCCAACCATGTATTGTACTCAGACTCTGAACCCACTACAGTGATCTTGATCTTCATGTTGTAGTGCGCTGCACCACAAATTTTGTTGCAATATAAGTAGTAGTCGAAGTTGGGGTTACCCTTAGACGCTCTGGCCTCAGCCGTGGTCTTGATAGGAGTGAATGGGAATACAGTGCTCATTCCAGGTACACAGTTCATCTGTGCACGGAATTCAGGCATGTAAGCTGAATGGATTACATCCCTAGCACGGAAACGGAACATATAAGGCTTGTTCTTTACCAATACGATTTCAGTGGTTACACGGTCGTCGTTAGACTCTTGGTTGAAAATCTCTGGCTTGCTTCTGAAAGCCGCAATACGCTTCAAGTTGGTCTCTTTACGCTTGATCTCTTTCTTCAACTGACGGGCATAAGCACCACTCTCAGCATCCAATACCTTGTCGCGCAACGCCTTGTGCTCAGAAACATAGGTCTTGCTCAAACCAGTTGATTCCATTTTGTTCAACGCAGAACGCCACAAAGCAGTAGAATCATCAGCCGCAGCCAACTTCGCCTCCAACTCAGCTACCTCAGCCGTCAAAGTCTCTTTCAACTTATCCGCCTCAGTATCTACAGCCAATCCCAATGGATTGGTTCCAGAAATCAAAGTGAAGCTGCTCTCACCCAATTTCTTGTCCTCACCCGCATAACGAGCCTTCCAACCAAATTGGTAAGCAAATACCTCAATCTCTTGAGCATCCTCGTTTGGCGTCTGGGTGATTTTTGTCCATACGTTAAAACCACGCAAAACCAAGAAAGTCAACACAATCGCAGGAACAATCGTCCAAATAACCTCCAACTTGTTGTTGTGGAAGAAATAGGCCGCCTTGCGATCCTCACGGTAGTAGTATTTAAACATGAAACCGAACAACAATACCTCTGTAACAACAAATACAAAGAAGGTAAAGCCGAACGTCCACATGAACATCGAATCCAAAGACTCCCCATGCTCAGAAGCCGCATCCCACAACAACAAATGCTTGCCGTGAGCGTTGATTTCCCAGAAAACACCCGCCATACCCAAAATCAATACAACCAAACCAATGGTCGCATTCACCTTGTGCGCGCTGACAATCTTTTTGCCAGTGATACGCTCAGCCAAACCTCCGATATCGAAAGCGCGAGCAATCACCAAAACAATCAACAAGATCAACACACAGATCAAAATATTTACCCAATTCCAACTAGTAGGATCAAATTCCTGTGGTGGGGCAATAACATCTGTGGCCGCTTGTGCGAACGACATCACTGTGGCCATGCTAGCCAACAACAATGATAACAACTTCTTAGTCAATAAGTTGAAAGTGTTTTTTGGTACAGTAAGCTTCATTTCTTGAGCCTTTTTAGGGATTTTCAATGCGCGAATTTAGAGTTTTTGACAAGGTTTTACAAAGACCAACCCATTAATTTAACACCAAACGTACATTTTCTACACAATACCCCGAACGAAGCGCCCACCATTTCTGAAATCGCCCCCGTTATTGCGAATCAATCCAAATAAACAATTACACGCTTTCCATCCACAATTGGGCGAGACGCAAATAGTCCTGAACCCCCAACTGCTCTGCCCGCATCCCTGCCCATCCCTCAGGCAACACAAACCCCGGCCTAGAAGTAGTCAACGATTTCATCGCATTTCCCATCGTCTTCCGTCGCTGAGAAAATGCCGTCTTCACCACCAACTTCAACGCCCCGTAATCGCACTGCGGCAAATCAGCTTTTAACCTGCAGTCTATCACCCCGCTCTTTACCTTCGGCGGCGGATTGAACGACCCCTCATGCACCGTAAATACATATTCACAATCGTAGTAGGCCTGTAACAAAATGCTCGTAATTCCGTAATCCTTGTTCCCCTCGCCCGCTGCCAATCGCTCCGCAACCTCCTTCTGGAACATCCCGGCGAACTGACTCACCATCACCCCGCACTCCAACATCTGAAACACAATCTGCGTGCTGATATTGTAAGGATAATTGCCCACCAACGCCATCTTCGCCCCCGGCTTCACCCACACCTCGTTCTTGGCCTGCAAAAAATCGCCATGCCATACCTGCAAACCCTCGGCCCATCCCTGCTTGCCCAAATACTCCACCGACTCCCCATCAATCTCCAAACACAGCAGTTTTTCCTTAAATCGAGGGTATAAATACTTGGTCATTACGCCCATACCCGGACCGATCTCAACCACATGCTCCATCTCCCCATCCACCAAGTCCGCAATGCGCTGGGCGATGCTTTCGTCGTTCAGAAAATGCTGTCCCAACGCCTTCTTCGCATGCACATCCCCCTTCTTCCCACCTTTGCCTGGTGCATCTTCAAACTTACTCGCCCACTTGCCGCCACGCGGTGTGTTCTGAATGTGCTGGCTGGTTTTGCCGCCCTTTTCTATCGATTTATTCTGTCTCACTGTTCCCAATAGGTTATGTAATACTTGGTCACAGTATCTTTCAAACTCGCCAAATTGTAATTGTCGCTGGCCTCCGCCACATCCACCAAACTGCCATCCTTTTTCATAATGCGAATTCCCCCGCCCTCACTGATATAAGCATCGTTCTTCAACACCCCAACATGCACGAAATAATCCAACACCCGCTCATCGCTCACCCCAAAAACCGACGCTGCCTGCGCCCGCATCAACTGTCGCAACCCCTCACTCACCGGCTCCAATTGCACCTTGATCTTCGGCAGCTGCCTGCGCAACAAACGCTGACTCATCGATTGCAAAATGCGGTCCTCGTGGAATTGCCACTCTTTGATGGCCGACATAATATCAATGTCATCCAACTGCACAAACAAATCCAAATCCTCGTCGGTAAAATCCTCCGGATTCACATCCTTGAACAAAAAATGCATCAACGGATGATAACTGCCCAGGGTATGTCCCTCCTTCGCCATCTCCCGCGCCCGCTGCAAAATAGCCACCAACAGCGCATCGGCCGCCAGTACCGTCTTGTGCAAATACACCTGCCAATACATCAACCTGCGGGCCACCAAGAATTTCTCCACGCTGTAAATGCCCTTTTCTTCCACCACCAAATCGCCATTCTTCACATTCAACATATGAATCAAGCGCTCCACCCCCACAATCCCTTCACTCACCCCCGTATAAAAACTATCGCGCATCAGGTAATCCAACCGGTCCATGTCTAACTGTCCCGATATCAACTGATGCAAAAACGGCTTTGCCGCATACTCTCCTTTAAAAATAGCGATAGCCATGTCCAACGCCCCGCCAAATTCGCGGTTCATTCGCTCCATCAACATCAAACTTATTCGCTCGTGGTTAACCCCCTGTGCCAAGGTGTACTCCAAGGTATGACTGTAGGGACCATGTCCGATATCATGCATCAATATCCCCAAAACCACGCCTTCTTCCTCCGCCTCGGTAATCTCCACCCCTTTGCGCTTCAAGGTTTCCACCGCCTTTATCATCAAATTCATCGCCCCCAATGCATGGTGAAAACGGGTATGCGTTGCCCCGGGATACACCCACTCGCTCATGCCCAACTGTCGAATCCGCCGCAATCGCTGGAAATACGGATGCTGCACAACATCATACACCAGCGCGCTGGGTATGGTTAAAAACCCATGAAGGGGATCGTTGATGATTTTTGATTTATTGCCCGATGGCATACTGCAAAGGTAATAGCCAAATCACTGTTCCGACCACAACAGCTTTTCCCCACCCCGTGGCTGTCGCAATCGCACCGCATCCACAAACTCCTTGATCGATCCAACCATCGGATCCGAAGGCTGCGCCTGCAAGTAACTTTCATAGCAATAAACCATATCGGCCCACTCATTCACAGTGATCCCTTTGGTGTGCATCTTCCTGCGCAACGCCGACCCCGCATGCAACCAAGCACTCTGGTTGAACTCCTGCAACCGCTTTTGCTCCGACTTCTGAATATACCGCCTAAAAAAACCATAGGCCTCGCTGTATTGATCCTGCCTTTCCGCCGAAATGCCAAAATACCAAAACGTACCCGGATGCGTGGAATCCTGTAAATACGCCACCCTGAGCAAACTATCACTCTCAGAAAACCGCTGTTGCAAAATCAACGCATGCGAGAGCAAATGTTTGTTGGTCATCGACTCCGGATTGCGCTGTAACAACTGTCGGTAAATGTTCTCCGCCTCCCGGTATCGCTTTGAACGCATCGCCGCAGCCGCTTGGGCTTCCGGACTCACAGCATCATCAAAATCCTGGGCCGTTGCCACCGATCCCATCGCCAAAGCCAAAAATAAGATTACCCAACGCATGCTTCGAATGTAAGAACAATTCCCCAAATTTGTGGTGATGGCGAACGCACAAACTTTTGCATTTTTCACAAAAAGTAAGCAGGCCCTGAAACACCTAACCCTCCTCGGGGCGATTGTTTTCTCGGGCTGCAAAGACAGCGCCCAACCCTGGCAATCGCTGGGAGAAACCACCACCGAAACGCGACTGCTCCAAGACTTTACAGAAATCACGGCATCGCACAACCTACAACTATTTGTAAAACAAGACCTTACACAACCCCAAAGCATCACCATCACCTATGGCAAAAACGCCCTCAAAGGCATTGTGAGTGAAGTGGTTAACAATCAATTGATCCTCGACGACCGCAACAAAGGCAAATGGCTACGCAACCTCAACGAACTGCCACTTTGCACACTCAACTTACACCAAATCAACAAAATACACCTCGATGGCAATGCGAAAATGGTCTGTCTCGACACCCTGAGAACCCAAGCGCTACACCTCACCATCAACAGCGTAGAGCAACAAAACCTCCTTATCCAGTGCGGACAACTCTACGGCGGACTTGAAAATTCAGGATACCTAACCGCCAGCGGCAGGGCCACCATCTTTTCATGGAGCTGCGAACAAGGCAGTGGTTTGAACGCCCGCGCCCTGCAGAGCGATGATGTGTACATGCGACATTTTACCATCCAAGACGTTTTTGTGAATCCCACCAAGCAATTCGAGGGATATGCCTATAACAGCGGCAACATTTATTACTTCGCCCAACCCACCTACAAATTCAAAGTGGTGGAAGAAGGCAAAGGCAAAGTACTTTTATTCAAACCATGAACCTCGGAGGCTATTTCATTGAACATCCCGTTTCTTACGGACTGATTGCGGCATTTGTGCTCATTTTCATTGCGGGGTTGAACGATGCGGGCATGACGTACCGCTGGATGCTCAGCACCTACAACATCAAGCACCGCAGGGAGTGGTACCGACTGTTTAGCTCGGGATTTGTGCACAACGGCTGGATGCATTTGCTGCTGAACTGCTTGGGCATTTACTTTTTCGGCACCTTGGTTGAGTATTTGTCGGGCGGCATCCTTACCCTCTCCATTTTTCTAGCGTCGGTGCTGGGCGGCGGGTTGTTTGCCTGGTTCATCCGCAGGGGCGATACCGACTATCAGGCGGTGGGCGCTTCGGGCGGGGTGATGGGATTGCTGATGTGCGCGGTGATGTGGTTCGATGGGATACAGCTGGGTTTGTTTTTAATTCCGATAGCCATTCCCGGATGGATTTTTGTGATTCTATTCAATATTGGTTCGATTGTGATGACGCAGACGGCCGACAGAAATCGGATTTCGCATGAAGGACATTTGGGTGGTGCGTTAATCGGCGGATTGATCGGATATTA
>JACCEE010157572.1_pt1 | contig 19692 bp, 11 predicted proteins | sample 7449931 | NCBI WGS metagenome assembly JACCEE01 (sample SAMN15323457, study PRJNA562643) | freshwater metagenome | isolation source: river surface water | place: USA:Blue River Watershed | collected 2017-08-19 | reverse complement strand
CTGGAGACAGTAAGGCAGTCGTTACGCCATTCATGCAGGACGGAACTTACCCGCCAAGGAATTTCGCTACCTTCGGACCGTCAGGGTTACAGCCGCCGTTTACTGGGACTTAAACTGATAAGCTATACTTATAGTTTTTTATCTTGCAGCACTGGGCAGGCGTCAGACTCTATACATCATTATAAAATTTTGCAGAGTCCTGTGTTTTTAGTAAACAGTCGCTACCTTCTCTTTTTTGTTACTATTTAAAGTCCTCCTTTTCCCGAAGTTACGGAGTTAATTTGCCGAGTTCCTTCAGCTACATTCTTTCGTTACCTTAGTATATTCTACCCGTTCACTCGTGTCAGGTTTTATACGATAAGTTTACTATCTTATTTCTAGTTACTTTTAATTTATATTTTATCATAAATATAAATAAGATATAAATTAAAAGTAAGTCAAATAGTATTATACTCTTTAAACATACGATTTTCATCTTTTTCTAAGAGATCGCATTTTACACCAAGGATTTCCCTTGTGGTGAAACTTTAGAACTTTCGGTAATAACTAATTTAACGTTATTTATCGTTACTAATGCTAACATAATTAAAATTGATTTTTTCAAAAAATTTTACAATTTTTCTTTAACAAAATACAAATCACTCTGCTACCAAGTTTACTTTTGAAATTTCGGTTAATAATTTTAACGTCTATACATTATCGAAAAATAATTGATTTATATTTTTAATCATAATATTATACTTAAATAGTGAGCTTTTACGCTTTCTTTAAGGAATGGCTGCTTCCAAGCCTATCTCCTAAATAGTATATCGATTTTTTTTCTTTTGACTTAATTATTATTTAACACCTTAATTTTCAATCTGGGCTGTTTCCCTCTCGACATATCACCTTTGCGCGATTACGTCTGAATTAATGTATTTAAAAAATTATATTTATAGCTTCTAAAAACATTACGTCTTATTAAATGTTTTGTTTTAAGATTACTTTACCTTAATTTTATAATCACATTATCATTACTTAAATAATTTTCGCAGAGAACCAGCTATCACTGATCTTGATTAGCCTTTCACCCCTAATTACAAATCATCCCAGAATTTTGCAACATTCACGGGTTCAGTCCTCGATTTCTCTTCAACTTGTTCATAATTAGATCGATCAGCTTCGGGTCTAATAAAAATAACTTTTGATATTTTCATTACGCCTATTTATTTAATTAAGCTTGCTATTTTTATTAACTCGTTAGCCCATTATGCAAAAGGTACGTTATAGCTTATGCATTAACAGATTTAACATTAAGTTTCAGGGTCTTTTCACTTTTCTTTTATAATAGCTTTTAACCTTTCGTTCACACTACTATTCTCTATCAATACTAAACAATTAAACCTTAAAAGTTGATTCTTTTATATTCAATCGTGTAATTTCATTCCACAATTTACTCAAAAACACTAAAATTTAAACAAGTAGTTTAATAAAATATTTTAAAATATTTTATTAAAAAAACTTTTAATAAAGTTTATAATTAAATGTAATAAATTTTTATAAAAAAAAAAAGATCATTTTAAACTAAAGGGGTTTCAAGAAGCTTTCTCTGAATTAAATAATTTTAAAAAAAGGCGTAATACAAAAAAAAAAAAAACTAAATACATAAATAAAAAATAAAAATCAGCAGAATCAACTAACTCAAAACCAAACTTTTCTGTTATTAAAAAACCTAGAAATCCTGCTAATAAAGCTGCAGCACCACCAGATACGATATCATATTGAGGTACTCGAGAATATTTTAATTTTGTATACATTTTTTCTTTTTTTAAAAAATTAATATTAAATAAGTTAAATATTTTATCGGATTTAAATTCTTGTAATAATAAAGAATTACGGTTATCAGTATTTGAATTATTCGATAAAAAAAAAGATTTAAAAAGTCTACGTAAATTTTTATTATCATAATTAGAATGAGAGGATTTTAAAAAATCTGAAACAAGATAAATAATGTGGTTAGAGTCTAGTTCACGATTTTTAACTAATGTTTTAGTTTGAAATTTAGTATTAATTAAAAAAGTTTTATTTTTATTTAAAAAATTTACTGGACTGGTGTAATTATATTTAATAGTAAATTTTAATTGTGAATTGAGTAAATTGTTAGAAAAAATATTTTCTTTTTTCATAAAAAATTTTTTATGAAAAACAATATTATTAAATAAATTTTTAGAAGCGATGGAATTGAAATATTTTAAAATTCAATATTGATTAGAAGTATTTAAAGAGTTTTTACTAACATCTAAAATTATATGATTTGTTAATTTCATCAATTAAAAAAATAATAAAAATTATACAAAATTATTATAAAATAATAAGTTTGTATTATTAAATTTACAATAAAATCTTAAATTATTATTCATAGTTTTAAAATTTTTTTTAAATAAAAAATTTTTAACATTAATAAAGGGTACTAATTTTAAATATTGGTAATTAGTATAAAAAAAGAAGTTTATATAAAAATAATGAAAAAGTTGATTAAAAAAATAATATTTAAAGATATTATTTTTATGATTTTTTAAAGATCTTATAGAAAAAGTAGTTAAATTGTAATTTATAAAAGTATTATTTAAAGTAAAATAAGAAAAAATTTTAAAGTTTTTTTTTTTATTAAATCTGTTAAAAAAAACGTTAGAAATTAATAAACGCTTAAATCAAGTTTTTTTAAAAAAGGTAAAAAAATTGAATTTTACAATATTTAAGTAAAAATTATTCATTAATACATTAGTAAAAGTTAAATAAGGGTAGTTTAAAAAAATTGAATTAGTAACTAAAGGTAACATTTTAAATCACATTAAATTATTTAGAAATTTCAGTTAATCAAGAATATTTATCAAAAGATACAGTTTTAGTGTAATCAGTATATTGGCGGTCGTTTATATTTCAAATAGAAGCTGGTCCGGATAAAAATACGAAATGAGTACATCATAAAAAGAAAAGGTCTCTTTTTAAAAAATAGACTACTATAGGCATTCAATGATGGTATCTACCACAAATTTCCATGCATTGACCTCAAAAAATACCTGATACTAAAAAGACCATAACTTTATGTGAAGAATAACCTGGTACGCAATCAATTTTAATACCAGCAGAAGGAATAGCTCAAGAATGAATAACATCTTTAGATGAAGCTAGTACTTGGAGTCGAATTTCGATAGGTAATGCGATAGCTCCAGTAGCATGTAAACGAATCATATTAGTAATTCCTTTTTTCATAGGTCGGTATTGATTTTTGTATAATTCTGAATTAAACTGTAAAGAATTATTATAATTATTTGAAAAAAAATAATAAAATAAGTAATCAGTTAAAAAGTTTAAATTTAAAAAATCTTTAGAAGTATTTAAAAACGATTTTAATAATAAATAATTAAAAAAATTTAAAGAATTAAAATAAACATCACGGGAGTATTCATTATTATTGTTAATTGGATCCATAAAAAAAAAACTTGCTTTAACTTCGTTTATTAAAGGATTGTTAGGGTTATTGGTTAAAAAAAATGGTAAATTTACTATTTTATTATTATTCGAAAAGTATTCTCTATAAAGAAATTCTCTTTTAGTTAAAATATCAATTAATTCACTTACATTGTAATAATAAGATTGAATAGAAGTTTGAGGTTTTCAATTTAATTTAGTATAGGAGCTATTACCGGAAAAAGAAGGATTAAACATAAAATTATGATAATTAATAAAATATAACGAATTTCAGTATCATGAAGAATTGTTTAAAAAAAAAAGAGTAGAGTTTAAATTATTTTTATTATTATTTAAAACTTCAAACATAATGTTATTTTTATATCAAGATACGTTTTTTGCGTAAAAATAAGGAGTGTAAGTTCAGTTAGGTAAATAATTACGTCTAGATTTTGAAAGACGTAAAAAATAATTTTCAGTTTCATTTAAAGTTTCATTACTGTTAGAATTAAATTCAAAATTTTTAGAAAAATAAGGCATACCGTAAATTGCGTAACGTGAAGATGAGGAAGGTTGAACTTCAAGAAATCCTCATTTTGCAAATCAATCAAATCAAAGGTATCGTGACGAATCACTTTTTAAAGCTAAAAGGAAAGGGAAATCAAAAAAATAGAAATTTAAAGATGACGAAGAATCATAAAAGTTATTAAAATAGTTTTGAAAATTATTTTTATAAAAATTTATTTTAAAAAAAGAGTTTTTATTTTTACCTAAAAGATCTTCGTAGTGAACTCGAGATGCGCTTATAAAAGGTTGTTTAGTATACATATTAGACATGTCACTTAGTTTAGCATTAGAACGAGATTCATCAAATCTTGTTTTAAAAACTTTTTGAATAGCGCTATAGGTGACGATTGAATTTTTAACAGTATTTCGTAAATTTAAATTATTGGTAAATCGATCTAGTTTTTTGTTATCTAAATTATTTTGTAAAGAAATTACATTATCATCTAAATTAGAAAAATCTTTTTGATTTAAAAAATTTGAATTTGTTTTTGTTTGATTTAAATCATCGACATATCAAGAAAAATCATCAAAATCAGATCTAAAAGAGTCAAAAACAGAAAGATAGCTGTGAGGTAAGAAAGAATTGTTAATAGAATTTAAAAAGATTTTATTACCGTTATTATTATAGAAATAGTTCAAATATTTCAAAGATTCATAACTGTCTTCCAAATTATTTATTCCAGAAAATAAAGGTAAAAAATAAAAATTTTTAGAAATTAAAAGATTAGTAGGAGTAATATAATCATCTAAATAGAAAGAATTTGAATAAGTTTTTCCTACAGAATTAACGTCTTTAAATAAAGGTTTAGTCAAGATTTTATTTTTAAATTTATAGTTTTTGTTAAAATTATTATAAATTGAATTAATTTTATCAGCAGATTCGTATTCATAAAAATCTTTAGCAAGATTTAAATATTCATCGTGGGTGTAAATTGAATAGATAGACTCTCAATAAGCATCTTCTAATAGTTCTAAAGATTGTCAATTTCTAAAGTCATAATCGTAATAGAAACTAAACATGGGAAGGTAAAAGGATTTATGTATATTAGTATACTTTATATTATTGTTAAATTTTAAATCAATGTTAGAATTAGATCAATAAAAATTTCAATAAATGGATGTTAAAAGTGAAGGAATAGCTTCCTCTTTAGCTTGTAAAACATTAGGTACGTTATCAACTCAGGTATTAGATAGACTATCGTATTCTTTTCATTCATTAAAAGGATTATTAGAAATAATAGGAGAATATGGGTAATCTAAAGATATCTTAGCAGAAAGATGTTTATTGGCTGATAAGTCATTAATTCAGTCAGTATTGACTAAGTCTAATAAAAAACTATTAGTAAATCCAATATTTTTATTAACGTTTGAAAGACTGTCATTAACAGTATTTAAATTTAATGAGTAATTATAGTGTGACGATTGGGCTGAATTATTCATAAAATTTCTAATAAATCTACCATTTGATAAAATAGATTGATTATTAGAAAAAGTAGACATTAATTTATAAGAAGAGTTAAAATTAAAAAAATAATTAGAGTTTTCACTATTGAAATCTAACAAAGACGAATCATTTGAATTATTATTTAATTGATTAATACTATTAAAGTTAAAAAAATTATTTTTTTTTAATTTACTATTAAACAATTTATTAAAAGGATAATTTATTTTAGGTTTATCGCTATTATCGTTAATGTTAGATATAAAATTTGAATAAAATAAAGAGTTATTTAAGTTGATAGAAAAATCACTTAAATACATTTTATTAAAAACATTAGACAAATTAAAAAAAGAACTGTTTACGCTAAGATTATTTATTTTTTTAAAATAGTTTAAATTTAATAAGTTATTTAAATTAGTTTTATAAGATAAGTTATTTTTGAAATTAAAATTTACAAATTTGTTTACTGAATTTAAGTTAAAAAAAGTTGATTGGTTATTAATTAAAGCTTGTGAAGACAAAAAATTATGTTGTCGTTTTAAACCATATGAGTATGAGTCGGTAAAAAGAGTATCGTTTATATATAAAGAAGATAAAGCTTTATATTTTTGAGAATAGCTATTAGGTAAATAAACTAAATTAGAAGTGTAAGTTTTAGAAAACATTCTAATTTTTTTAAAAGCGTTAATTTCTTGTGCCGAATTTGCACCCACATCGTTAAAGTTTAAAAAATTTAGTAGTTTATAATTGTCCAAAGGTAAGGTTAAAATATGAGCAGGTGTTATAACTTGATCATTGGTTTTATTTTGATAATATTTTCATAAATTATTTGTTGTAAGAGAGCTATCAGAAGTTTTAGTATATTTTAAAGAATTACCTACAAATTTTGAATAGGAAGGTTTTATGTTGTAATTCAAATCGACATCTTTTGGATAATAATATTCTCAACCTCATTGATATGCTCGAATACCGACAACTAATTCAGTTGTACCAAACCCATCATAATAATCAATTGCATCGGTAGACTCATTAACAATAATTGAAATAGCTCAAGTAACTGGAACAGTAGCGGTTATTAAATCACCACATTTAGATCTACTAACTCCACGAGTTTCGCGTCGAGGCCTAATTCGCATATTACATCAACGAAGGGTACATAAAAAAGTCAAAAAAAAAAAAACAATAAGAAAAATAAAAAAAAATCAAAGTCAGTATTGATATAATAAAATATGAACAAATCATAAATCAGTATGCATAAAAGAAGGAGAAGCGATAAACGGTTCAGGATAACAAATTTTTACATTAGGAGTTGAGTAATGATATATAGAAGTTATGTTTTCTAAATTATGATATAAATTTAAATCATCAATTGCGTCGTCTATTTGATCAATAAAGGAAATAATAGAATTTGAGTTAACGAGAGATTTGTCAAAAAATTTTAAAGAAGTTAAAAAAGCGAAATCAATTATGTTAAAAAAAAGAGAATATGTGGAGGAGTTTAAAAAATTAACATCAGTGATAAAATTATCAAAAAATAAATAATCTGGACAAGAAAAGACTGAAGAATTTGATATAAAAAATTCGTTAAAAAGTGACTCATTAGCATCATTAAAATTAGTTAAATTCGCGAAATCGAAAGAGTTTTTAAATTCTTTTTGAAATTTCATAGATTAAAAAAATAAAAATTTAAAACGTGTAAGTAAATAAAGATAAAAATTTTTTTCGCTTTAATTCGTTTGAAACCGGCCCATATAAATATTTCGATTTAACTTCTTGTTTTTTTTTTAATAAAATTGTGTTATTAGAATTAAAAAAAATGCTAGAACCATCGATTCTGTAAACATTATACTTATTACGAATTATTAAACCTCGACAAATATCACCTTTTTTATTAAATTTAAATTTAAAACCTTTATATTCAACACGAGGAGGTTCTACAACACGAGCAGATCCTTTTATAAAAAATCCTATTTTAGTAGACTTGCGATAAAATCCTTTATATAAGTGAAATATTTGTAATCATCGAACATTAGTGTTATCAGAAACAGTTAGTCAAGTTTGTTTAAAAATCATTTTTTGATAATTTTTTTTTTAGTCAAACCCGAGTACCTGCAGAAGTATTTTGTTGTTTAATAAAATTTTGATTTCTAATGAAAAAAGTAGAATTTATTTCGTTAGAAATATTTAAATTTTTTAATTGACTTATATTTAAAAAAGTAAAAACTCTTTTGATCAAAAAACATAAATTAATGGATGCGAATATACCATAAAATAACATAAAGTTAATTAAAAAAAATTGAAAAGAATTATTATAAAAATAAATTTCTCGTAATAAATTTAAATCAGTTAAAGTATAGGAGTAAAAAAAAGAATAATAATTGTATCAGCTTAAAAAAAAGAATCATGATTTTTTAAGTTGATAGTTTAAATTAATATCATTAGGGTTTGCAATAAAATAAAAAAAAATGAAAACGAATAAAAAGAAAAAAAAGAATAAAAATAAAAATCTACTTGAAAGATCAAAAAAAGATTTTTGATGAAGAAAATTTGAAAAATGAAGAATAAAAATAAAAAAAATTAAACCGACTCCAAGATCTATAACTCACAAAAAACCTACAAAGATGTCAGCATCATCTAGCATCATTAAAAATCCTAAAAAAACTAAATAAAGTCCAGCTAAATATCATAAAGATAGAATATTTACAGTGTTAATAAAAAAAATTAAAACAATAATACTTAAAAGTTGTAGCATAAAAATTTCATTTAACAAGAATATACACATTAAAATTATTTTTTAGCAAAAGTATAGGTTATTAAGGTAGTTTCAAATGGTTCAAAATTATAATAGATATGATTATTTAATTTTATAGAAGAAGGTTTAATTTGTTTAAATAAAGTTAAACTTTTTTGATGAATTTGATTAGTTCTAGATATTTCATAAAGATAAAAGTTTAATCTAGTATTATATCTCCCGATACCAAAACTATTTCTTGTTACAGCACGGCCTTGTCTAATACTATCAAAAATTGCGATAAAAAAAGCCATTAATCCAGCCACACTTAACATATGACCGGCTGAAATAACACTATGTCATCCACCCATAGAAGCTGGATAATCTAAAACACGACGAGGCATACCAGCATACCCTAATCAAAACATAGGAATTACTGTCATTAATTGTCCTATTAGATAATAACTATAATGCAAATATGCATAAATTCTGCTAAACTTAACTCCAAAAATTGCTGGAAAATAAAAATAAAAAGCACCAAAAGAAGCAAACATTGCACCACCAGCAAGCATAACATGAAAGTGTCCAATTACGTAAAAGGTATCATGAAACAATACATCCATTCCAGTGTGAGCTACAGCCATTCCACTAATACCTCCGGAAACAAATAAAAATATAAAAGTATAAGCAAATAATAAAGGAAGTTCCATAGAAATAGAACTATTGACTGTAGTTACGCATCAGTGCATAATTTTTGTAGCAGCTGGAACACTAATCATAACAGTTAAAGTACTAAAAAGCATTCGTGTAGTATGAGATAATCCGACCATATACATATGATGACCTCAGACAAAAAATCCTAAAAAAGCTATTGTATACATTGAATACATCAAACTTGCTCGAGCAGAAACACGTTTTCTTAAGTAATAAGATAATATTGAATTTACAAAACCAAAAGTAGGAATAATGATAATATAAACTTCGGGGTGTCCAAAAAATCAAAACATATGTTGGAATAGGACCGTATCTCCTCCTCCTGAATAATCAAAAAAAGAAGTTTGTCAATGTCTATCTGACAATAACATTAAAATAGCTATAGCTAGCATGGGGTTAGCAAAAATCATCATTCAGTTTGCAACTATGATACTTTCAGTAAAAAAAACACGAGCATCTCGTGTTTTTCTATTGTTTAAAGTAGATAAATATCTATAAGTAACTAAAAAGTTTGCTGCACTAATAATAGAAGAATTGATTACTAAAAAAACTCCCATTAATCCAATATCAGTTTTTCCAACTGCTGTAAAACGAGTACGAGCAGAGAATGGAGTAATCATTGCTCATCCAGGTAAAAGATCTTTAGCATTACGTTCTATCGATCAAAAAACACCATCTTCGTGAAAGTATCTTCTAAATAAGGTTTTTTGATGACGAGCTGCTAATAATTTGCAACGTCAAGCTTCTCGAGTAAATTTTAATTGTCTTCAATTAGAGTAGATTCGTTGTTGCATTGAACTAGTGTTAAACATTCTATAAAATTTTTGATTTAAAGAACCTAAAGAGATTCATTTTTTGTTAGTATAATTGAAATCATTAGATAAAACAAAAAAGAAATTATAAAAACCATCTGTATTATTAAAACGGCTAGATGACCATTGATGAATTACGCCAAAACTAGTATTTGAAGTTTTTGTAATATTTTTATAAAAATCAAAAAAATTTTCTTTAAAAGATTCAGCATAATTTTCAGAAATAAATCAAGGAGCGGTTCTGACGCTATTAGTTAAGTCATTTAACGATGTAAACAAATAACTATAAACTTGTTTATATAATTTAGGGAAATAATCACCAGATTTATAATCATATTTAAAAACTGGATTATAAAATTTTAAATAACGGGAATTGTTATGATTTTCTTCGTTTAAGTATTTAGTATTAAAAGTAACGTCGGTATTAGAAAAAAAATTAGAAGAATAAGACACATTAAAATTATCATAATAACTAATTTGGGTTTTGTTATCGAATAATTCAAAAAAATAAAAACTAGAAAAAAAATTATTAGTTTTATTAGAAAAAAAAACAGTAGATAGAGTTAAAGGGAGGTTAAAAATATTATTTGAAACGTAAATAATAAATGAATTAAAAATTAGTGTAACGTTAGTAATTAAATTTAAAAAATTAAAATTAATAAAAATTAAATTATAAAAAGAAAATAAAATAGATGAGAAATTTAAAAAAGGTGAGTTATAAATAGAAAAATCTGAATTTAAAAAATTATAATTTAATTTTTGATAAAATAAAAAAATGATATTATCGCTAAATAAAGAAGGGAAGTAATAAGAAAATGAATAATTATAAAAATTTGAAAAAAATGTAAATAAACTGTTTACATTTAAAGAATTAATTAAAGTATTAAAAATGAAAAAAGGGGTTGAAACAAAAAAATAATAAAAAGTATAAATATAGATAAAATAGGAATTGTAATCTAAAGAATTATTTTTAAAAGATGAAAAAGAATTTTTTTGTCCATAAGATATAGAAAAATAAGGGTTATTTGCATTAGAAAAAAAAGTTTCATTATTAGTACTATTTTTTGAATTAGTTTCTATTCTAAAAAGTGGAGAATAAGATTTATTAGAAAAAATATTAATGAATTGGTTGTATAAAGAAAAAATAAAATTATAAAAAAAAGAGAAATTTAGTTCGTAAAAAATATTAAAGTTTAAAAGAGAAAGAAGTTCAGAAAAAAAATTATAAAAGAAAAAATCAATTAAATTATTACTTAAGTTAAAATTATTTAAATTAAAAATAGATAAATTAAAATTAAAAAAATTATAAAAAAAGAAAGAATTATAGATAAATGAGGTTAGGTAATCATAAGTAATTCAAAATAACTTAGTTAAGGGACGATCAATTATTACAGGATGAAATAAAACTAAAAAAATAGCATCTCAGATAGATTTAAGATTATTTGATCCTTGAAGGAGAGCAGGGTAAATATTTAAAGAAATAGTAGCGATGTGTAATAAGTTATCATAAGCAATTTCGACATATCTAGCAGCTATAAGAGTTGAAGAACTTATTAAGTTAAAAAAGTTTAAAAAAAGGTATTTAAAATTAAAATTAAAATTTAAAAAAGATAAAAAAGTAAAATTATTTAAGTAAAAATTATTTAAAACGTTAATTGATAGAAAATTATTTAAATTAAAAAAATTTATTAAATTAAGGAAAAAAGAATTTAAAAAAGGTGTTGTATATGAATTAAAGTTTAAATTAGAAGTTTCATTAAAAGTTCTAATTTTAGGTGAAAACTCAATACCATAATTATAGAAATTAAATATGTTGCTATGAATAGAGTTTATACCATTAGTTTTAAATCGTAAACCCATTGCAGTTTTATCTAAAAGTGTTTTATGATCATGGGTATTAATTAAATCTGTAAAAAATTTACGTTTTAAAATAGATTCGATTTCACGAATATTGAAACAATTCATACGTTGATAACGTCTATCTATACAAACTAATTGGCAAAGCATTAAAAGTCCTCCAGGTAAGAATCAAAAAGCGGCACTATTTAAACGAGGGAAGGCGACATCGTGAACACCTAATTGAGTGGGAATTAAAAAATTAGCAAATGCACCAAGAAGTAAAGGCATAATCATAAAGAAAACCATAATAACTCCGTGAGCTGTAGCCATACTAAGATATTGTAAACTATCTCCAGCAAAAACACCGACTCCGGGATAAGCAAATTCCAAACGAATTAAAGTAGCTAAAACCATACCAACAATACCTGATAAAATTACAAATCAAAAATAATTTACAGCTATTCTTTTATGGTTAGTTGTGTATATTCAATTATTTACGTAGTAAGATACTCTAACTTTGATTCAAAAACTAGTATGAAAAAAATATTTGTAAAAATTAGATAAGTTAAAAAAATTGGATAAATTTTTATTTTTTACTGAAAAAAAAGTATTACTAAAGAAATTATTTTTTAAAAAAAATAAAATAAAATAAAATTCATTTTTTGAAGCATTGAATTTATTAAACATTTTAAAGCACATTTAAACAAATTTAGTATTTTCATTTAATTTTATTCAAATAAAATTTATTTTTAAATCGGGTGGAGAATTTTAGAAAATTTGTGTCATAATCGTTTAAATTTATAGAACGAGTTATGATATTTTGAAAAAGTAATAAAACAAGGCCTATACCAAATTCGATTGCAGAAAATACTAAAAAAAAAAAAGTTAAAGAAAGTATATTTAAATTATCAAAAATAAATCCAACAAGTAGAACAATTGTATATAAAGTAATTCAAAGTAATTCTGCAGTTAAGAGTAAATGGAGAGAGGTGTTTGTGTTAATTAAAATACTAAAAAATATTAAAAAAAAAAAAAAAAATAACATATTTAAACTTTCTACCATCATTATTATCAAAATAATAAATTAAAAATGTCGAGTAAATCGGAATTTAAAATCGAATTACAATTACTAAACTTGTTAAAAAAAGTTAAATTAGAAAATAAAATATTTTTGACATTTTTTAATAAAAAATCGTTATCGAAGTTTGTATCATGTAAAGATTGTAATAGGTTTTCATATATATCAGTTAAAAAGTAGCTATAAAAGTAAAAAATAAAAAAGGAAATAATTAAAAAAAGGGAAAAAATATTATCAAAGTTTCATTTTCATTTCAATTCTTCTAGTTTATTTTCAATTTTTAAAGAATCCGTTTCAGTATTATCTAAACGAGAATAAATCATTTCAATGCTATCGCCAACAACATAATCTCCAACTATTAATTCTTTAATTTCAAAAATTACAGTCCCTAATTTAAGTTTCTCTTTTTTAAGACGATCATTTTTATTTTTTTCAATTTGATTTTTCATATAAAAATAAAAAAGTTTAGAATTTTGACTTTTTAAAGAATTTAAAGTATTAATATAAGTTAATTTTTTTTTTTTATTTAAGTTAATAATTTTATTTTTTTGTAACAAAAGTTTTTCGGTTGATGATAAATGTTCAAAATTCAAAAAAGTTTGAATTAACGAATAGGGTTAATTTAATAAATTATTTAAAATTAGAAAAATTATCAGCTAAATTAGTAGAATTGTTTTGACGTAAAGTTTGAATATAGTTATCTTCAACATAAGAGCAATTCACAGAGTGAACTTCAAATATAATTAAATAGCAAATATAAAAACCTAAAGATAATCTTAAAATTTCTTCTAAAATAAAAAAAATAAAAGTAAAAAATTTAGCTCAGCAGACAAAATATATATAAAAGAGATCTAAAAAAAATTCATTTTCATCTTCTAAAGAAAAGGCTCTATCGTCGTTAACATCATAATCATAAAACATTAATCCGTACATGGAGAAGAAAAGTTCATTAAAATATTCATCGTCGTCAAAGTCTCCTACAAATATATAATAAGAATCATAAAAATCATCTAGAGTATCGTAAACGTTTAAACGAAATAACAAAATAAAAAATCGTAAGAAAAGGGCAAAAGTATTGATAAAATCTCTAAAGAACTGTTTGGTTATGAAAGAAACTGAGCGACCTTCAGCTACAGAAGCTTCTAAAAAAGCAAAATAATGAATAGAGTATTTATATATTAAAAAAAAGATTAGAAGGCAGAAAAAATAAAAAAAAGAAACATCAAACATTTCAATTAATTCTTCTTGATCGTCATCAAATGTAGCGACCATCATAGATCAGTAAAAGAAAAAAAAAAAGAAAACTTGTAAAAAAGCTTCAAATTGAATACGCATTTCTCGTGAACTTGAAAATAAATAATTAAAAAGACGAACGATATAAATTTCTAAAGGATTGTTTCATTTCACTAAATGAAAAATATTAACAAAAATAACTACAGCTCAAACAAAGGAGAAAAAAAGAATAAAATATTCAATAAATTCAGAAATAGCAGTATTTAACGAATCGTTAAATAAATCAAAAGTAGAAGCGGGAGAATAATTAAATGCGCTATTTAATCAAAAAATATTTACATAATCTGTTAAAGCTAACATTAATTCAGGAGAGTAATACAAAAGAGTGATAATAAAATCTTGGTAATCGGTATAAAATAAAAATTGTAAAGGAAGAAATTTGTTATAAATTAAAGAAACAAGATCTCAAATAAATAAATCATATAATTCTCTAGAAAAAGTGGTTTTATTAGTTTCAACTAAAAACATAATATCTAAAAAAGATAATTTGGTAAAAGAGTCGACAAAAAAATGACTATTAAAAAAAAAGGGGGTAGTTAAGAAGTTATAAATGGTAAAATCAGATAAAACTAAATCAAAAGTTTCTTCTCAATTTATAGCGTCTTCTAATCATAAACTGTCGTTATCGAGGTAAGATTCTAATCAAGAATATTCTGCTGGTAAAATCAACAATTAAATAGTTAAAAAGAAATTCAAAGTTTAAGCCCTAAAACTCCAGTAAAGGTTCTTACTAAGTTTAATTTATATAAAATTTTATTATCAAAAGTAGCATTTCCAGTAGCACCAATAGTGTGACGAGCGGTTCGTGTTCGAGCATTCCCAGCTACACTAATTTTACCTTTTAATTGAAATTTGATACCTTTTATACCTAAATCTCGAAAAATGACTCAAAAAAAATAACGTAAAACGTATTTAATATAACGTAAAAATGTTTTATATTTTCAAAAATCGATTTTTTGAATAGTAGATACGATCCAATTAGATAAAAAAAAGGGATCTTTTAGTTTAAGAGCCAAATAAATAATTTGTAGAGATTCGTTTAAAAAAAGTCTAGGACCTAAAACTTTTCGAAAGTATTTTACTTTACGAGCCCATAAAGCGCATTGAGATTTTTCATAAAAATCTAAATTATTATTTAAAAAAGTATATAATGTTAAATTAACTTTTTTACCGGAACAAAATTCTAAAAATTTTATCAAAGTTTCATAAAATCAAATAGAAGTTATTACGGGAAATTTATCGTAATTAAAGATTTGAAGCATTTTTTTTTTTAAAATAAAGAAAAACGAGTTAGAAGGGATTAGATTATTGTTAATATTAAAATTGTTAGAATAAAAAAAGGAGTCGGCGTTTTTAGAATCAAATAAATTTAAAATTGAAAAATCAAAATTTTTTTTTGTATCTTTATAAAAAAGCAAAAAAAATTTAAAAAATGTTGGTTTAAATAAAAAAAAAAATAAGTATTCTATAGAATTAAAAAGGTAAAAATTAAATCGAAAATTATAAAAATTAAAAGAAGGTAAGGTTGAGGTTGTTAAAGATTTCGAAGAAAAAAGAATATCAGATTTTAAAAAAGTTGGTTTTCTGAAAAAAAAATTACCAATGTTGGTGTTATTAAATGTTGGTATTTCCTTTAAAAAACTTCTAGAAAAGGTATTAAAGTTTTTTTTTTTTAGAAAGAAGAAATTATTTTTAATTATTTTATCGGATAAAAAGTAATAAGAAAAAAAAAAATTTAAAGAATTTGTTTTAAAAAAAAATAAATTTACAAGTTTGTTAAAAAAGAAGTCATTATTATTTAATTTAAAAGAACTTTTTGTTAATCGAGCTAAAGAAAAATTTATTCAATCATTTTTTCGTATTTTAAAAAAGGTTCCATTAATGTTATTGGTTTTTTTAAAAATAGAGAAAAAAAGTTTGTTATAAGTTAAAAATTTAAATTTAGGGAAAATATTAATAAACTTAAAAAAAATAAATTTTTTTTTTAAAAATTTGTTTTTAGAAAAAAATAAAGTACTGTTTTCTTTAAATTCTAACAAACGATTATATTTTAGTAAATTGCTTTTTTTTTGTAGCGATTGGGAAAATAAATTAACTGATCTAAAATAATTAAAAATATACGAATTATGGTTCGAATTTGAATTATATTTTGGGAAAAAAATTTTTTGAAAAAATGAATTTTTTTTTTCTAATAAAAAGTGAGAATTATGAGAAAAAAAAAGTGTGGACGAAAAAAAAGCTATTTTAATATAATAGAAAAATTTAATATTGCAATTAAAAAAAATAAAAAATTTAAAGAAATTATTCAAAAAAAGTGTAAAAAAAGAATTTATAGAATTACTAAAAATTTTAGGGTAAACTAAATTATTAAAGGTGTAGGTAATAAGTAAAATTAAATTTTTATTTGAAATTAAAAAGTTTGGATTTGTATTTTTTTTAAAACGAAAAAAAGTATTTTTAAAAATAAATTTATTAGACCTAATAAATCTATTTTTTTTATTTTTAAAGTTTATTATAATGTTTTTGTTTTTTATTTCGTTGTGTGATGATTTTTTATTATAAAACAAATACAAGGGTAGCAGGAATCGAACCCGCGCAAATAATTTTGAAGACTATTGTTCTACCACTAAACTATACCCCTTAAAAAAACATCAAAGATACCGGACTTAAACCGCTATGGTTATATATTTTGTATATTTCTTGATGATAATAATGTATGGTTTTAGAATTTCGCTCACCGCTACTTTCCAATTCTCAGTTGAATTTTTATTTTAACTACTAAGATGTTTCCCTTCGTTAAATTAAATTATTTAGTTTATTGATCCTCGTAATTCCGTTACTCCCAATAAATATCGAAATTCCATTTCGTTTTTTGTTTAGCATATAGGCATTCACTTAATGCAACGCATCTTAATATTCAAAAAAATTCTCAAAATTGATTAAAAGTTAGAGTATTAAAATTATAAATTATGTATAATCCAACAGCAGGTTCCCCTACTATTACCTTGTTTCAACTTCACTCAGGTTGCCGTATCCGCCTTGATCCACAAACTTCAATTTTTCTAAAAAGTTTTAAATATTAATTAATAAAATTTAAGTTTTATTAGTTAATTAAATGAAATTTATTAAATTTCCGAAAAATATAACTCTCCGAGCGTGATGGGCGGTGTGTGCAAAGTTCGATATATCATTCACCGTAACATTCTAATTTACGATTACTAATGATTCCATCTTCATGTAAACGAGTTTCAGTTTACAATCTGTACTTGGTTAATTTTTAAAGATTTGCTTTAGAATTATCTATCGCATCTAATTGTTTTTAACCTTGTAGCGCGTGTGTAGCCCAACATATTTAGACCATAATGACTTGACTTCTCCCCAACTTCCTCAAAACAAATTAATTTGGTATATCTATTTAAAAAACAAATTAAAAATTATTTGCTTTGTTGTGTACTATAAATAATATAAATTTTCATTAAGCAAGTTTCTTCAATAAAAAATTTATATAAAATTTATATAAAGGGTTGCGTTTGTTAAATAACTAAATATTACATTTCACAACACAAACTGACGACAGCCATGCAGTACCAATTAAAATTATTTCGAAACATCAAACAAAATATATCTATTATAATTTTAAATGCGTTGGTAAGGTTTAACGTGGATTGTCGAATTAAACCACACGCTCCACCATTTATACAAACTCCCGCCAATCTTTTTAAGTTTTATCTTTGCAGATTTACTCCCCAGGCGAGATATTTTCGCGTAAGCTTATACAAAAAATCAAATTTTTTTGTAAAATATCCATAAATTCAGGGCACGGACTACTAGGGTCTCCAATCCTGATTGATACCCGTGCTTTAATGGTTCGATGTTAGATGTACGAATGGTAGGCCGCCGAGGCCGCTGAAGATCTTTATAATCTATTAGAATTTCATCTCTAAATTATATATATCGCCCACCTCTTCAATTCTCTAGTATTAAGGTTTTGAAAAAATCTTCGTCTATTCTATGATTTAATTTTCAAATTCTTAAACAATTTAGCCACTCTTTACGCCTAGTAACGGCCAGTAACGCTTCCTCGTCAACGTCTTACCGCAGCTGCTGGCACGTTGTTGGCCCGAGGTTCTTTTTAAGTTTAAATTCATTTTACTAACTTACGAACGAACTTTACAGCTATCTTAGCCTTCACGATTCTATGAATCTATCATTCCCGCAAAACGCTGGTTCAAACTTTCGTTTATTGACCAATATTCTCCACTGCTGCCAACGGTGGGGTGTTTTTCAGACCCCATGTGACTGTTCAATCTTTCAAAACAGCTAAAGCTAATCGACTTATTAATATAAAATCTAGCTTTTTACGAAAAAATCAGTTAAAATTATTTCATATAAAAAAATTTTAATTCGCAAAAAATTTTGCATATAAAAAAAAAATTTTATGTTATTAACTTTAAAGTAATTTAACTGGTAAAATATCGTAATTTACTCACCAATACGCTTTTAAAATAAAAAAATATTTTAAAAAACTTGCATGTGTCAAGACATTCTGCTCGCGTTCACTCCGAGCCAAAGTCAAACTCATAGTGCTTATGATTGTATAATCCAAATTATATAATTTAATATATATATATATATATATATATATTAAAATAACTCATTAATCTATTAGTTTATTTTCGAAAGTTATTTTTCTTAAAATTTTTCGTTTAATTCGACCTTTAGAAGTTAATTTGTTTTTTGAAAAATTTTTGTTTTCAATAAAAATAAAATATAAAAAATTTATTAAAGTAGGTTTTTTATCATTTTCTTCAATTATCTTATTGTCTATAGGGTTTAGAAATTTATGCACAATAGGAGAATTGAAAAAGTTTATTATTTCAGATAAAAATGTTGGAGTTCTTTTACAAATTAAAACAATATTTGTTAATTTGAGAATTAAAATTAGTTTTCTAATATATTTAGCCATTAAAATTTTAATTGTTTTATTTTTTTTGAAAGATTTTTTTTTTTCAAAAAATTTAATAAAGAGTCCTGTGGATAAGCTAAAAAAATTTTTTTTCAAAAAATTTAATAAATTAATAAAAAGTTTATTTTTTTTAAATGAAAGTATTAAAAAAAATAAACCTTTATTTTTTTTTTTTTTGTTTTTAAAAAAATAAAAAATATCTAAATAAATAGTGTTAAAAAAAAAATTGTAAGTAGAGATGAAGTTAAAAAAAATATTTAAATTGAATAAATAAAAATTTTTGAAAAAGGGGTTAATTTTGAATCTTATAATGTTTCGTTTTTCTTTTAAAATATTTAAATATTTTAAATATTTAATATTATTAAATTTAAATTTAATAAAAGGTGTGTTTGTTTGGTATATATTTAAAAAATAAAAAAATGGTAGAGGTAGGAGTAAAAATTTCTTGAAAAAGTCGTTTTTGGAAAAAAAAATATTTTTTATAAAAAGGTTATCTTTTTGAGAATCTATATTTTCATCAAAAACAAACTTTTGGAGAAGGTATATTTTCATTTTATTTTTTCTTTTTTTATTTAAGTTTAATAAATTTAAAACATTATTATTTTTATTTTTTTCTAAAAAAGGGTGATTTGCGTAAATTTTACGGATAACAATAAAAAAAAAATTTTCTTAAGAAATTATTTAAATATTTTTAAAAATTTTTGAAAAAGGCTGGATTCGAACCAACGTGAGTTTACACTAACAGATTTACAGTCTGTCGCCATCAACCACTCGGCCACTTTTTCTTGTTTTTTTTTATAT
>JACCEE012362807.1_pt1 | contig 19697 bp, 15 predicted proteins | sample 7449931 | NCBI WGS metagenome assembly JACCEE01 (sample SAMN15323457, study PRJNA562643) | freshwater metagenome | isolation source: river surface water | place: USA:Blue River Watershed | collected 2017-08-19 | reverse complement strand
GATAGGTAGTTTACACATCCAAAGATGTTAAACAAGAGTAAGAACCAAAAACCCAAATGTAATATTTGCCATTGATTTTTTGTCAACGTAAGTGATCTCAATAAGATAGCGACAATCAAAGCAATGGAAGTTATAATAGTTATTAGTTGTTTATCCTGGAATTTAAATATCAGATAAAGACCATGTTCAAACTTGTCAAGTATAACTGTGTGGTCAAAAGACATGAACCCAACATGAATGGGGAATAAGAACCATCCATTTAGGATTTTTTGCAAGAGGAAGTACAGAAATGCTACTCCCACAGGTGCAATAATCCATAAGCTTTCAATAAAGAATGGTTTGAATTTGGAACTTTTAATTGTTGCCAGATAGTTCGTTAAATGCCACATCCCGATCGCTGCAATAACGGTTATGCCGGTCTCCTTTGTTAGGATGGCAAAAGAACCGAATAGGATATAGAGGAAATGACGTTTTTTTATATAGAAGAAGAAGGTTAATAACGTAAATAAGGTTAATTGAACCTCAAGTAATAACAGCGTAGATTGAGTAAAGAAAACGGATTGGACTGCTAAAAGTGTAGCTGCTAGCAGTCCGGCTCTCTTTGAAAAGAAGATTTCTCCAAACTTGTATATCGTTATCAAGGCTAAAACACTCAATAGTAGAGGAAACGTTTTAGCTACTACTAATGAGTCACCAAATATTTTCATCCAAGTACTTACTAGAAAATGAAATAGTAAAGGATGACCACGGGTAATATATGGATCAATGGTGTTTGGAAGTATCAAGGGCCAATGTTCATGCAACTGAAAAATGGCATAGCTGAATGGCCAGGTCTCATCCCAATAACATCCAAGTGTGAGGTAGTTAATTTTTAAAAGGGTAAATATGGTCAGAATTAGAATTAGTCCAATGAGATAGATGTTATTACTTAACTGGTTTATGATCCTTTTGGCAAGTTCCATATAATTGTTGTTTGGAGTGGGTGTTTTGATAGTGTCTGATAGTAATACTTCTCTTGACAATATTCACAGTTTCGGTTTGTTATTTCAAATATCTTCTTGAGAATAGGTTGTATTTAATGATGCAGTAGATAGCTCTGAAACCATCTTTTGCACCGATTTTTTTCCCCTCTTCATAAGTTCTTCCATAGTATGATATGCCTACTTCATAAATTCTAATGCCTTTAAATCGTGAGATTTTTGCTGTTACCTCTGGCTCAAATCCGAATCTGTTTTCTTTAAAGTAAATCTTCTTAATAAACTCTGCCCGAAAGAGCTTGTAGCAGGTTTCCATATCTGTTAAATTCAGATTGGTGAAGGCATTTGAAATCATGGTTAGGAATTTATTTCCTATACTATGCCAAAAGAATAAAATTCGATGAGGTTTACCTCCTAAGAAGCGACTTCCATAAACTACGTCAGCATAGTTTTCGAGGATTGGTTTTAATAGAATTGGATATTCTCTGGGGTCGTATTCAAAGTCAGCATCTTGAATTAAGATAAGATCACCGGTTGCTTCGTCAATTCCTCTATGAAGAGCAGCCCCTTTTCCTTTGTTAACAGGTTGATGGAATAGTTTTATAGGAAGGATAGGATGCTTTGCAATATACTCTTCAACTAATTGAGCTGTATTGTCTTTTGATGCATCGTTGACAATTACGATTTCTTTGGTAACCTCCTCAGGCACTGGAGCCGCAATCACACGTTCTATTACATCGGTTATTGTAGCTGCTTCATTGTAGGCTGGAATAATAATGCTTAATACAGGCATAGGGGTTGTTTATTCGTTTAAGGTGTTGGTTCTTAGCTGTTTTTATAGACCCTTTTAACTCTTCGTGAGATCCCTGTGAGGATCTCATAGGGAATGGTGTTTAATGTGTTGGCGATTTTTTTTATCTGTTCTGCGGTTTCAAATACGATTACCTCATCTCCTTCAGCGATTTCATTTAGTAGGGTGATGTCAACAGCACACATATCCATACTAATACTTCCTGCAAAGGGGGCAAACTGATTGTTAATCCAAAGCCCTCCTCCCGAATAGGCTAGCTGACGGCTTAATCCATCAGCGTATCCTATTGGTATTATTGCTATCCTTGTGGTTTTATCTGCAATAAATCGACGATTGTAACCGACGGATTCACCTGCCTTTATAGTTTTAATTTGAGATATGACCGACTTAAGCCTGCTTACGGGTTTTAGCTGCATTTGGGTCTTTTCATCTTCGCTAAGTCCATACAGACCAAGCCCAAGTCGTACCATTGAATAACGTGCAGATGGGAACCGTAGTATACCAGCAGAGTTCAAAATATGGAGTAAAGGTTTATACGATAATTGTTTCATGATCATCTGACTCATCTTCTCAAATTGCGAGATCTGAAATTCAGTAAAATTATCTAGTTGTGGGTCATCTGAAGCGGCAAGGTGGGAAAAGAGTGACCCAACAATTACCTTGGGGTTTGATGTTAGGAATTGATTTAGCTGTTCTATCTGATTCTCTTCAAAACCTAAGCGATGCATTCCTGTGTCAAGTTTAATATGAACCGTAACACTTTGCGTAGGTGAGTAGCTATTCAGGGTACTGATTATCTGGTTTAATATCCGAAGACTATAAACCTCTGGTTCTAATTGCCATTTAATCAAATCTTGATAGCTTCTCTCCTCCGGATTCATAACCATAATGGGTGTGGTTATTCCTGCTTTTCTTAGCTCAACTCCTTCATCGGTATATGCGACAGCTAGATAATCTATGTGATGAAATTGCAAGGTATGGGCAATTTCAAAACTTCCACTTCCATAACCGAAGGCTTTGACCATGGCTGTGGTTTTTATTCCGGCAGGTAGGCTATTCCTGAAATGGTTAAGATTATGAATAAGTGACTCTAAATCGATTTCCAGAACAGTTTCGTGCGTCTTTTGCTGAAGCATGTTGGCAATTGCTTCAAATTGGAATTTTCTGGCTCCTTTTATAACTATCAGTTCGTCTTTAAACTCCTCTTTCTTCTTTCTCTTGAGTAACTCCTCTGTATTTAAGAAGAATTCAGAGTCTATAGGGAAAAGGTCTTTTTGTCTTGTAAGAGCCTCCCCAACGGCCGAGAATCGATCAATTTTTCTAGCGTTTAATAGGTTGGCAACTTCTTTATACAGCTCCACTTCTTCTTTCCCGCTTTGTAGGATATCAGATAGGATAAGGCGACGAGGTTTATTCCCCTTTTGCTGCTCCATGAAGTCAAGTGCAACAACCAGAGAGTTTAGATCGTTGCTGTAGCTGTCATTGATAACTGTACAATGGTTGATGCCTTCAAGTAACTCTAATCTCATAGGTAAACTGGGGATGTGTTCCATGAGATTATCGGCTATTTGTGGGGTAATATTTAAGGCATGTAAAAGTGATCTACAATGGAGGGCGTTTTCAATGGAGGCCTTATCAACTAAATGGATTATAAACTGCCCGGCAGTTGGCATCGTCTGATCACTTGATGGAAGTGTAGGGTTATTAATTTGATATTTGATTACAGTTTTCGAGTCATGGTTCTCGATTTCTGTGATTTGAATAATAGAATCAGCAAGTGAGCCCCATGTTGTTATCTCGGGTGAGTTTTCAAAAAGGTGATCATATTCATTTTGGATACAAGAGGCAATGAGGCTATGGTCTCGGCAATAGATGATTTTTTTGCTTTTTGAGAATAGCTTTAATTTTTCGATGCATTTGGAGTAATCATCAGGGAATCCTGCACTATGGGCGGTGCCAATGTTGGTGATTATCCCAATCTCAGGATTGATGATTTGTGCGAGGGATTCCATTTCTCCCATTTCGGAGATTCCTGCTTCAAAAATTCCTAATTGATGTTGATCGGTAATCTGCCATATTGATAAAGGAACCCCAATTTGTGAGTTATGGCTTCCTGGGCTTGCAACAATCTGCATTAAAGGATGAAGGATATGCACCAACCACTCCTTTACGGTGGTTTTGCCATTACTTCCGGTGATGCCTATTATTGGGAGATTATATTGGTTACGATGATATTCCGCTAAAGATTGAAGCGCTACTAACGAGTTTTCTACAACTATGAAGGAAGCATTATTTAACCATTCAGGATTAGGTTGATCTTGAATGATAAATGCTTGAACTCCTTGTTTAATAAGACTGGCAATATAATTTCTGCCATCATTTCTTTCTGAACGAATGGCGATAAACAGCGTATTAGGAGGAGCAATAAGACGCCGACTGTCGGTTAGAAGATAGGTAACCGTCGTATCAGGTATAGATCCAAGAACAGGGGAGTTAAGAATTTCACCGATTTTCTTGAGAGTATACATGGCATCCGTTTATTCGAAATCCTGAGCTAAAGGCTCTTGGATTTTGAGGGGGTTACGTGTCATCTCCTCCCATTCGATTCGGTTTTTGAAGATCTTTACCGCTAACAGGATCGCCTGTTGCATGGATTCAAATCCAGCTTGGTCTTTTCCGGCCAAATCAAAGGCAGTACCATGTGCGGGAGAGGTACGAACGAAGGGTAATCCTGCTGTGAAGTTAACCCCTCTACCTTGAGAGAGTACCTTGAAAGGAATGAGCCCTTGGTCATGATACATGGCTAAAATGCCATCGAATTTTGCATAGTTTCCCGTCCCAAAGAACCCGTCAGAAGGATAGGGGCCAAAGGCATGTATTCCCTCAGCATAGGCTTTCTGGATTGCAGGAGTGATGATTTTTGCCTCTTCAGTACCCATTAATCCTCCATCTCCGGCATGAGGGTTTAAACTTAGGACTGCTATCTTTGGCGAAGGTATCCCAAAATCAACCAATAAACTCTGATGTAATAACTTGATCTTACTTAAAATTCTATCAACAGAGATTGTATCAGCGATTATATTTAAAGGTAAATGGTTGGTCACCAGTCCCACTCTGAGATTATCACATACCATAAGCATTAAAGACCCTGTGGCACCAAACTTCTCAGTGAGGTATTCTGTGTGTCCTGCAAAATGAAAATTGTCACTCTGGATGTTCTCTTTGCTGATTGGACCTGTTACTAATACATCAACCTGTCCCTCCATTAAGTCGTCAGTCGCTTTCTCTAATGACTGATAAGCAAGTTCACCACCTATCTGTGTGAGTTTTCCATACTCTACCTTTATATCTTGATCGGTAAGGTTTAAAATATTCACTTTGTGAGGAACAGCCTGGGTAGCATGCTTGAGGTGATTGAATGGTAGATCGTCAATGCTTAACGACTTCCGATGGAAAGCCGCAATCTTGGATGATCCATATATAATGGGAATAAAAAACTTTAAGATTTCAGGGTTTTCAAGTGATTTCAGTATAACCTCATAGCCTACCCCATTTATATCTCCATGTGTAATAGCAACCTTTACTGTAGGTTCTGGAAGGGTAAAACTAGGCCGGTCATAGCCCATGATATCGATATCAGAATCCATCTTTGTTTGTTTTGTGTATACCATACAAATGTACGGTATTACCGCCATTTGTGAATAATTTATTTCGAATTTAAAGGATAGCATAAGTATGCTTTCCTGATTACCTCTGCGTATCCTCTGCGTATCTTCTGCGCTTCTTCTGGCTATTTTCAATTATAAAACCAAATTCATGACAGATCCATTATAATCTGATGAGTACTACGATAAAATGATCGGAGACCTGAACGTTGCCGAAGTTGTATTGGATAAATACCACTCCTCTCAGATTATCGATCTGGGGTAATCCATATCTGATTTTTTTCCGATTCCATTTTAGCCAGTCAAAGTTAGATATTGTATGGAGAGGGAGCGAAGAGGAGACGAATAGGTAGCGAAGAGATGCATTCGATTTGGAGAGGCTCGTTACTGCTTTTGCGCTAGTATCTTTGCGTACTCTGTGAGTAATCTAACACAGATTCCAGTTGCTCCTTTTCCACGGTAACTATCCTTTTTTTCAGTGAAGACTGGGCCGGCAATATCGAGGTGGATAAAGGGGTAATTGGTGAAGTAGGCTAAGAACTTTCCTGCTGTAATTGCACCAGCCTCAGGTCCCCCAAGGTTTTTAAGATCTGCGATATCTCCTTTAATTTGGTCGTCATATTCTTCCCAAAACGGAAATTCTACAATACGTTCATGAACCTTTTCTCCACACGCCTGAAGCTCCTTCATCTCTTCAGTAGCCTCTTGTTGCATTCCCACCATTCCATATGACCCAATGGCCCTTGCTGCTGATCCCGTAAGTGTAGCAATATTGATTACTAGTTTTGGGTTATATTGTTTTGCCCAAACTAAGGCATCAGCCAAGATTAACCTTCCTTCAGCATCGGTATTCAATACTTCGACGGTTGTTCCATCACTAATAGTAATAACATCGCCAGGGGCTAGGGCGTTCTTTCCCGGACGGTTGTCGGTGGAGGGGATGAAGGCCATAACATGAACGGGAAGTTTAAGTTGGGCAATGGCTATCAATGCAGCAGAAACAGCTGCAGCTCCTCCCATATCAAGTTTCATGTTCTCCATGAAATTACCGGTTTTGAGGTTGAGCCCTCCAGTGTCGAAGATGACCCCTTTGCCGATTAAGACGAGGGGGGCTGTATTGATAGCTGTTTCAGGTTTATAATCCATACAGATGAATACAGGTGGTTCTTCGCTTCCTTGATTAACCCCAAGTAATCCACCCATCTTAAGCGCCTCGATTTTGCGTTTGTTCATTACCTCGACTTTGATGCCAGCTGTAATGGCTTTTTCCGTTATCCGCTCTCCCAGAGTCACAGAGGAGAGGTGGCTAGCGGGTTCGTTAATCAGGTCTTTAGCAAACCTAACCGCCTCGGAAATGATCCTTAGCTCATCGATCTGGGGAGTGGTTATTGGTTCGTTGATAATAGTCAACGATTCTACTGTAGGCTTTTTGTTCTCTTTCCGAAAATAGTTATCAAACCGATAATTGCCGAGAAGGAATCCTTCAATGACGGCGTAGGCCTGTTCTGATGACAGACTATCTGCAATGATTTGAGCTTCTTGAAGGTTTGACTTTGAACAGAGCTCCTGAAAGCGATCTCCGGCTATTCTGAGTCTTTCGTTTTTCCTGTTTGGATCTCCCTTTTTTGGCGTCAGGTAGATAGCAGTAACTGGATCCAGCTGTAAGAATTCATCATCCTCTTTCGTTAAAAATGACTTGAGAAACTCTTTTTGTGTTTGATTGAGTTGAGAGAGGCTTTCAAGGGAATCGGCTATATGTAACGATGCAGATTTGTTGATCTGTAGATAGTTTGTCTTTTTATTTATAAGCATAGGTAGTATTTATTTTTTGATTATACCAAAGAATGTGATGATAATAATAACATCAAGGTAGATGTTTTGTGTTTGTATTTTTTGTTCAATTTTGCAAAACTAAATAAAATGGTCATACATGTTAACTCTTTTTGATTTGGTAGAGAAGGCGCTGAGTGGCGGGTTTCTTACCGTTGACGAGGGAGCTTTGCTTTTTCGGGAGGCACCTTTGCCATTACTGATGCAGGCAGCTCATACTCTTCGAAACAGGTATCATAATCCGGATGAGGTTACATGGATTATTGATAGGAACATTAATTATACGAATATATGTACCTCTGGGTGTCAGTTTTGTAATTTTTTCAGGGGGAAGAATAGCCATGAGGCTTGGACTATCTCTTTTGATGAGATGTGTGAAAAGATTGATGAGTTATTCAGATTGGGAGGAGATCAGATTCTGCTTCAAGGGGGTATGCATCCTAATTATGATATTGGTTGGTATGAGACCTTGTTTAGGGCATTAAAGGAGCGATATCCAGACCTTAAGTTGCATGCTTTAGGTCCTCCTGAAGTGTATCATATAGCTAAGATAAGTGGATTGGATGTTAAGGTAGTTCTTGAACGGCTAATAGCTGCCGGGTTGGATTCTCTTCCTGGAGCAGGTGCCGAGATTCTAAGTGATCGGGTTCGCCAGCAGATCTCACCTGCAAAATGTAGTACTGATGATTGGCTGGATGTTATGCATGAGGCTCATAAATTAGGTTTAGTTACCTCAGCAACCATGATGTTTGGGCATATAGAGACCATCGAAGAGAGAATGGAGCATTTGGTTAGAATTAGGGATATACAAGCACGTCGGCCTGAAGGTGCCACCGGGTTTATTAGCTTTATACCCTGGCCTTTTCAAGATGAGGGAACTCGCTTATCTAAGCGGCTTAATCAACGCTTCACAACCACAACCTCTGAATATGTAAGAATGATAGCAATAAGTCGACTCATGCTTCCAAATATCTCTAATATTCAGGCATCTTGGCTCACCACAGGTATGGCAGCCGGCACCGTTTGTCTGTTTGCTGGAGCTAATGACTTTGGGTCAATCATGATTGAAGAGCGTGTGGTGAGCGTTGCTGGGTCGCATCATTCAGCAGATTCCAATCAGTTGACAGAGGCTATAAGAAGTACGGGTTTTACACCTATTCGAAGAAATCAACGTTTTGAGCCTATGAACTAGTTTAATATTTATAGGCGATGGCGTTGACGTTCATGCCTGCACCAACTGAAGCAAAGAGAACTAAATCTCCTTCCTTAAGGGAGTGATCTTCATCTGTTATCTTGTGCCTTACCAGATCAAAAAGAGTTGGAATTGTAGCAACAGAGCTATTACCGAATTTATGAATAGTCATTGGCATGATCATCTCAGGTAGCTCTTTGATTTTATAGAGACGATAAAATCGTTTAAGTATTTCAAAATCCATCTTTTCATTTGCTTGATGGATAAAGATTTTTTTGAGATCAGTTATGTCGTAGCCACTTTGTTCAAGAACCTTTTTCATGGCGGCAGGTACATGAGTAAGTGCATATTCATAGATCTTTCGGCCATGCATCTTAATGTACCTTATTGCAGGATCAGCATCGGGAGCATTGCTTTTTCCCAGAAAGAGATAATAAGCCTCATCAATGGCATGTGTCATTGCAGCGGAGGAGATAATTCCTCGTTTATGGCTTTCCATTCGACCTTCAATAATACAAGCTCCGGCGCCGTCTGAGTATATCATTGAATCACGATCGCGCATATCAATCACTCTTGATAACGTCTCGGTACCGATTACAAGACAACGTTTCGCTTGACCACTTCTAATAAGTGAATCAGATAGGATTAAACCTTGTATCCAACCAGGACAGCCAAAGAGGATGTCAAAGGCGACACATGAAGGATTGTTAATGCCTAAGTTGTGTTTGATTCTAGAAGCCAGACTTGGTACAGCGTCAGTTTGAATCGTTCCCTTAACTACATCTCCAAAGTTATGTGCAACAATGATATAGTCAATTTCTTCCCTGTCAATTGCTGCATCTGTAATGGCTCGTTCGGCGGCACTCGTGCCAAGATCAGAAGATCGCTGAGAGCTATCAGCGTATCGTCTCTCTTCAATCCCTGTGATGGCTTTAAAACGATCGGCAATCTCTTGATGAGACCCTTCGTAAGGAATGCCATTTGGGTCTAAAAATACGTTTTTTGCAAAATCTTGATTAGTAACAATATTTTCAGGAACATGGCTTCCTGTGCCGGTTATTATCGTATTTAAAAATGGTGTGCTCATTCTGTTAATATTCTAAGTGTGGGTGTTACACAAACGCAATATTAACCAAAAATGTTTTATAAATGATTAAAAAACTACAGGTATGATTGGAGCCCTTTTACGATAATTTGTGTTGCACCAATGTTTTTTTGGATGTAATTGCGGCAGGTTTGACTTGCAAGAGAGTGCAACCTATCGTCATTGAATAGTTTGTTGAAAAGCGATATAAATTCACTTGCATTGTTCACTGGGTAGGCTCCACCGAGTTGAGCTAATTCTGTAGTCTCTCTGAATTTGGTGTGATTGGGTCCGAAAAATACTGGAAGTCCAAAGGTAGCTGCCTCAAGGATGTTGTGTGTTCCAACGCCAAAACCTCCTCCAATGAGTGCAAAGTCACCATATTGGTAGATATGGGAGAGTTGTCCAATGCTATCAATGATCAGTACTTGTACATTGTGTATCGTTTCGTAGGTTGCTTGGCTGAGTCGTAGTGTTGATCCGGTAAAGGCTTGTTCAATAGAGTTGAGATGCTCTTCATCAATTAGATGAGGTGCGATGATAAGCTTAAGATTATGGGGAGGGGATTTCCAGAGTTCAGCTAAAATAGCCTCTTCCGGTGGCCAGGTAGAGCCGCCAATGAGTATTCTTGCGTCTGCTTTAAAGGCATCTACTAAGGGGAATTTTTTAGGGTTTAGAGCCACATCTTTTACTCTGTCAAAACGAGTATCTCCACTTACTACCACGTGGTCTAATCCGATTTTTGTAAGTAGATCAGCCGAGGATTGGTTTTGTACGTAGAATCGATTAATCAGTGAAAGTTGTTTTCTAAACCAGGTTCCATACCATTTGAAGAAGTGCTGCTCGGGTCGAAAGATAGCGCTAATGATAACGATGGGGATATTAGCAGCTTTCAGTTCTTTGATATAGTTGAACCAAAACTCATACTTGACGAAAACCGCAAGTTTTGGTTTTACCATTGTTACAAAGTGTTCAGCATTAAAAGGGGTATCTGCCGGGAGATAGCAAATGTAATCTGCTCCTTGATAGTTTTTTCTGACCTCATAGCCTGAAGGGCTGAAGAAGGTAAGTAAAATTCGATAATTTGGGTAGTTTGTTCTCAGTTCTTCTAAGACGGGTCGTCCTTGTTCAAACTCGCCCAAGGAGGCACAATGCATCCAAATTACTGGAGTATCTTCATTAAATACCCAGTCTTGTAATGCTATAAACAGATTCTTTCTGCCTTGTGTCCAAAGTCTTGCCTTAGAATTAAAAGCAGATGCAGAGCAGATCAGTGAGGAATAGGCCTTTATGGCAAGATTATAGAAGATCATTTCGAGTTTTAGTAGTAGTAATAGGCTTTTGTTGCAGTTCCATATAATGGGAAGAGCCAACCTATTCTAAATCCGACGAGAATATCAATGTTGGTACCGGTCTCTTTTTTCATCAGACTGAAGTCGTAATCACGAAGTGGGTTGGTGATTGATTCATGGATTTCAATACCCCCATAGAAATTGGTAAGACGACTATCGCTGAGATTCATATAGCCGATCAGTTGAGTGAAGGAAATACCCGCACGAAGACGATCATATCCTTTACGGTAGTCATCTTTGATTTGGGGAGCGGTATTGTCGATATTACCTATGGCATATTTGTGGCGGAAGTAACCAACGCCAAGTTGAATCATGATTCCCGAGTTGGGATTGTTAAATTTTAATGGAATTACTTTACCAACCTTTCCGTAAAAAGAATAACCTCTCATGAGGATACTGATAAGAGCAGGTTGCCCGCCCTCATCGATGATGGCACCAACACTATTTTTTAGATTGGCCAGAATTTGATTTTCGTTGTCAATATTGCCGGAAAAGTGATAATTAAAGTCAGCGCCCCATATCCAATTCTTATCAGTTTTGTACCAAATATTTGGGCCAATACTATAACAAACGCCATATCTATCAGCAATATCGCCGAAGGGAAGATGAAAACCGCCTCCGGCACCAATAAGACCAACACCAATGGTTGAATCGGAGATGCTCTTTTGTGCTTTGACTACTGAACTATTGAGTATTAATGTAACCAGTAAGAGAAATGAGTAAATGTATTTCATTCTTTTAGTGTCGGTTTTGATGGTTTCTTGCTCGTAAAACGCAAAATTAGGCATTTCAGTATAATTCCTCTCAAACAAAAAGGTCAATGTCAAAATCTTAATTCCAAAGGTACTTTCCTATCTTTGCAGTGCGAAATTAGTTACGGCTTTGGTATCAGATCCTCCTCATCAGTAATAGTGATTTTTGAGGATTGTCATGACGAAGTGATAATTTAATTTTCATTCTAGCGTATTCCATGTGTCCACTATAAACAAATTAATATCACATGAAAAAAATACAGATGGTAGACCTTAAAGGTCAGTATGAGAAAATTAAGCCTGAAGTTGATGCTGCCATTCAGCAGGTTCTTGATTCTACTCAGTTTATTAATGGCCAAGCCGTGAAAGATTTTCAGGCTGATCTGGAAAAGTATCTGAATGTTAAGCACGTTATTCCATGTGCTAATGGAACCGATGCTTTGCAGGTAGCTATGATGGCCCTTGATTTAAAGCCAGGTGATGAGGTGATTACTGCCAACTTTACATTTGTTGCCACTGTAGAGGTCATTGCCTTGCTTGGTTTGACCCCTGTTCTTGTGGATGTGGATCCTGATACTTTTAATATTGACCCAGAGGCAATAGAGAGGGCTATTACCCCGAAAACAAAAGCTATTGTTCCTGTTCACCTGTTTGGTCAAACGGCAGATATGGATGCCATCATGGATATTGCAAATCGTCATAAGCTTTATGTTATTGAAGATACTTGCCAAGCTATTGGCTCTGTATATAAATCCGATTCAGGCCATTCAAAGATGGCTGGAACCATTGGTCATATCGGATGCACCAGTTTCTTCCCAAGTAAGAATTTGGGTTGTTATGGAGATGGAGGAGCTATCTTTACCCAAGATGATGATTTAGCCTATAAAATCCGTGGAATAGTTAACCACGGAATGTTCGTTAGATATTATCATGATTTTGTAGGTGTTAACTCACGTTTAGATAGTATTCAAGCGGCTGTTTTAAAGGTTAAACTAGCCCGTCTCGATGAGTATACAGCTGCCAGAAATAAAGCTGCTGACTATTACGATAAGGCTTTTGCTGGAAATAGGTACATCCAAGTCCCGGCTCGTTTTGAGAAATCTTCTCATGTCTTTCATCAATACACCTTGGTGATTAGTGGCATCGACCGTAATGCTCTTCAAGAATTCTTAGGGAAGCGTGATATCCCAGCTATGATTTATTACCCAGTACCCCTCCATCTGCAAAAGGCATATCAAGATCCTCGTTACAAAGAGGGTGATTTTCCTGTTACCGAAGAGCTTTCAAGAGAGGTGCTTTCTCTACCGATGCACACTGAATTGACCGAAGATCAACTTGAGTATATCACTTCTTCCGTTTTAGAGTTTATTAATAAGAAATAGGACTCTGACCATGGAAAAGGAATATTTTGCTCATGAAAGTGCTATCATAGATTCGGGGTGTACTATAGGGAAAGGAACCAAGATTTGGCACTTTTCGCATGTCATGTCGAATTGTATTATAGGCGAAAATTGCAATATTGGCCAGAACGTTGTCATTTCACCTGAAGTTGTTCTCGGACGAAATGTTAAGGTTCAGAATAATGTCTCTATCTATACCGGCGTGATTTGCGAGGATGATGTCTTTTTAGGCCCATCAATGGTCTTTACCAATGTGATTAACCCGCGAAGCGCAATAAATCGTAAAAGCGAATATGCAAAAACGGTAGTGAAAAGAGGGGCATCTATTGGAGCAAATGCGACGATTGTATGTGGCCATGATATTGGGGAGTTTGCCTTTATTGGAGCAGGCGCTGTAGTGACAAAAAGTGTTCCTGCTTATGCTCTGGTCATAGGTAATCCTGCAAGACAATCAGGTTGGATGAGCGAGTATGGCCATCGATTGAAGTTTGATGCTCATGGTTTTGCTAAATGCCCTGAAAGTAATGTTAGGTATAAATTGGAAAATGGTGTAGTTACTAAAGTTAGTGAATGATGAGTCATAAACAGATAAACTTTGCGCTTACCGGAGCGGCAGGATATATTGCTCCTAGGCACATGAAAGCAATCAAGGAGACAGGAAATCTATTAGTAGCCGCTTTAGATCCCAAAGATTCTGTCGGAATTATTGATAGCTATTTCCCAGAAGCCGATTTCTTTCTGGAATCTGAAAGGTTTGATCGCCATCTGGATAAATTACGCAGGCAGGGTGAACGCAAAATTGACTTCGTCAGTATCTGTACCCCGAACTATCTTCATGATGCCCATATTCGTCTCGCTTTAAGAAATGATGCAAATGCCATCTGCGAGAAACCTATTGTTCTTAATCCTTGGAATATTGATGCTCTCTCAGAAATTGAGAAAGAGACTGGTAAGCGAATCTATAACGTTTTACAATTAAGACTTCATCCAAGTATTGTTGCATTGCGTAATAAGATCCTTGCCGGGCCCGCAGATAAGATTTATGATATTGATTTGGCTTATATTACTTCTCGTGGAAAATGGTATCATATGAGTTGGAAAGGTAACCCCGAAAAGTCGGGAGGTGTTCCTACCAATATAGGAGTCCATTTCTATGATATGATTAGCTGGATCTTTGGGTCTGTAAAAAAGAATATTGTTCATCATCTCGATGCTACTACCGGTGCTGGCTATCTTGAATTAGAGAGAGCCAGAGTAAGATGGTTTCTTAGTATCGATGATAAAACTCTTCCGGAAGCTATCGCAGCAAAAGGCCAACGCACTTATCGTAGTATTACCGTTGAAGGCGATGAGATTGAGTTCAGTGGCGGCTTCACAGATCTACATACGCTTACCTATCAGGATATTCTGAGTGGAGGTGGTTTTGGTATTCAAGATGCACGACAGAGTATTGAAACCGTTTATACCATTAGACACGCCGAGATACTTGGAACAAAAGGCGATTACCATCCCTTCCTTAAGAAGGTACTATAATTCGTCGTTTCCTCTTTAGTGTCTTCATGTGTTATACTTCTTGAAATTAAAACAGCCGTGATTGTATTCAAATCACGGTTGTTTTATTTATTACCCGTTTATCTCTGATTGCGATGGTCATTTGAGGAGTATGGGAAAGGCGTGTCGTGTTTTGTTATGCAGTTAAGTCATTTCAAAAGTAATTTGTTAATGAAGAAGTCGTACTTATACTAAGTTCTGTTTTATATCTTTGCGTTGAGTAAACACAACTTTAAATAGCCATGCTTGGGATCATTCCAGATGTTGAATCAAGAGGTTAAATATTTAGGATTATCCTTTGAGGCAATCAAAAAACAAATAGCAACACATGAAGATTTTAGTCACAGGAGGAACGGGTTACATTGGATCTCATACGGTAGTAGAACTTCAGGCACAAGGCCATGAAGTGATTATTGTGGATAATCTGTCTAACTCAGAGCGTGAGGTGGTTGAGCAGATTGCGCTTATCTCGGGTATTAAGCCGGTCTTTGAGGAGTTGGATTTATGTGACCAAGCAAAGACAGATGACCTGTTTGCCCGCCATTCTGATATAGATGGTATTATCCATTTTGCAGCGTTTAAGGCTGTGGGCGAGTCTGTGGCTAATCCGATGATCTACTACAGGAATAATCTTCAGTCTCTGATGAATATTATTGATGGGATGCGGAAACATCAGATATCTAATTTGGTATTCTCAAGCTCATGTACGGTTTATGGGCAGCCAGAAGTACTTCCTGTAAAGGAGGATTCTCCGGTTCAAGCTGCTTTTTCACCCTATGGAAACACTAAACAAATAAGCGAAGAGATCTTAAAGGATAGCGTAAAGGCCTATGCAGGTATTAATGTCATCGCCCTTCGATATTTTAATCCGATAGGAGCCCATCCTTCTGCCTTGATTGGTGAACTGCCATTAGGTGTTCCTAATAATCTTATCCCATTTATTACCCAAACAGCTATAGGCCTACGTCAACAACTGAGTGTTTTTGGCTCAGATTATAACACTCCCGATGGAACAGCCATACGTGATTATATTCATGTTGTCGATCTTGCAAAAGCACATGTAATTGCTGTTGATCGGATGGCCAATGGGAAAGGAAAATCAAATTTTGAGGTCTTTAATTTGGGGACTGGCAATGGTTTTTCCGTTCTGGAGGTAATAAACTCTTTTGAGAAGGTCTCGGGTCAGAAGTTGAATTACAAACTGGTTGAGCGACGTCCCGGAGATGTGGAGCAGGTATGGGCTGATACTACTTTTGCAAATAATGAGTTAGGATGGAAAGCCGCTCTAACTCTTGATGAGATGACGTTATCTGCTTGGAATTGGGAATTGAGACTGAAGGAGAAGAAAGGTTAACTTAAACCCTAAAGAACTAGTCTACAATATTCATTCATTAACGTCTTCATCCATTACAATAATTGAAACCGTAGAACTTCACTGATGTTTCAATTGTCTTATCTTATTGTTTAAAGTATAGGTGAGTCGTTTTTTTTGGATGTATTTGAAGCAATCATTTCAAGTACTTTTAATAGATTTGTGCCCCGCATAAAGCGGGGCTATTTTATGAATAAAAAGATACTCGTCATTCTTAGTTGGCTGCTTCTTCCTTCGGCCTTCTATGGTCAAGATACTTTGACCGTTTTGCAATACAATATTTTGAATTATGGATATTTCTCGAGTTACTGTCCAGAGAATGTGAACAGCCCTGCTCTTAAGGATGGCTACATAAAAACGATTGCTGGTTACATAAAACCAGATATTTTTACAGTCGTAGAGATGGGGCAATGGCAGAAATATCATAACGAGGTGCTTGATAATTGTTTGAATGTTAATGGTGTCTCTAAGTATAAAAGAGCTGTTATATCAAATACAGCAGGATCTTCGTTAGTGAATATGCTCTATTATAATAGCGATAAACTTGCTTTAAAAGGGGTTAAAGTGTTGCAGAACTTAGTTAGGGACATTGATCTTTTTCAGCTTTATTATAAGGATGAAGGGTTGATCCAAGGTGATACGATATGGATTAATTGCATCGTCGCACATTTAAAGGCTGGTTCTGGTTATTATAATGAAGTGGATCGTGAATCTATGGTTCAGAATGCTCTATCGACCTTAAGGAATTACTATTCTCCATCAAATTATCTCTTTATGGGTGATTTCAATCTTTATGGAAGCTATGAGGGAGCTTGGACTAAGTTGACAACCGCATTTGCTCCCGATTGGGCCTTTAATGACCCGATTAATAGAGTAGGTGACTGGTCTAATAATTCATCCTTTAGTGATGTTCATTCGCAATCAACCCATACTGATGGTGGATGCTTCTCTTCAGGAGGAGGGGATGACCGATTTGATTTTATTTTGGCTACATCACCTATAATAGATGGATCAGAAAAAGTAAAATACATACCGGGTTCATATCGCACTGTTGGGCAAGATGGACTGCATTTCAATAGATCATTGATTGATAATCCGATGAATACCACCGTTCCCTCTGATGTTCTTCTTTCCTTGTATAATAACTCAGATCATATGCCGGTAAGTCTAAAACTGAAGATCTCAACGGTTACAGGTATGGATGCCCACAATACGATAAGTGACATGGTTGTTGAACAGCATCAGGATGGGCCTGTAAGAGTTAAGCTTAATCTGGCTACTCCCCAAAAAGTAGTAGCGGAGTGTTTTTCTATTGATGGTCGTGTATTAGATAGAAAGGTTATCGAAGCTCAGCAGTCAATAGTGAATTTTGAGTTCGCTTCTTTTAGAATTGTTCCTGGCGTGGTTATCGTAAAAATAACCCCATATGGTGGTTCGCCTGTGTCAAAAAAGGTTTTTGTTGGCTTTTAATTTACATGGTATAGCCATGATAAATTGTATATTTGTTTAATTCAATCTTACAAAAAAGAAACAGCATTCAACGATGAAGAGAACTATATTGATTACCGGTGGTGCCGGATTTATTGGCTCACATGTCGTAAGGCTATTTGTGAATAAGTACCCCGATTACCATATTGTTAACCTTGATAAGTTGACCTATGCGGGTAACTTGGCAAACCTTAAGGATATTGAGGAAAAAGCAAATTATTCCTTTGTAAAGGGAGATATTACCGATTCTGACTTCCTTATTGATCTTTTTAATAAGCATCAGTTTGATGGGGTTATCCATCTGGCGGCAGAATCGCATGTTGACAGGAGTATCGCTAATCCACTGGAGTTTGTCTTGACAAACGTTGTGGGTACAGTCAATTTACTAAATGCTGCAAGGAATATTTGGAAGGACAATTATGAGGACAAGAGATTTTATCATATCTCTACCGATGAGGTATATGGAACCTTAGGTGAAAACGGGTTGTTTACAGAAGAGACCTCCTATGACCCTCATAGTCCCTATAGTGCATCAAAGGCTAGTTCTGATCACTTTGTCAGGGCCTATCATGATACGTATGGGTTACCTGTGGTTGTTTCAAACTGTTCAAATAACTATGGTTCATATCAATTCCCTGAGAAGTTAATCCCTTTGTTTATAAATAATATAAGGAATAATAAGCCTCTTCCGGTCTATGGGAAGGGAGAGAATATTCGTGATTGGTTATGGGTTGAAGACCATGCACGTGCCATCGATGTTATTTATCATAATGGTTTAGATGGAGACACCTACAATATAGGTGGCCATAATGAATGGAAGAATATCGATCTGATTAAAGTGATGTGCCGGGTCATGGATAGAAAACTTAACCGTCCAGAGGGGGAGAGTGAAAAGTTGATAACTTACGTTAAAGATAGAGCCGGTCATGATCTTAGGTATGCCATTGATTCTTCAAAATTACAACGTGAACTTGGGTGGAAGCCGTCATTGCAATTTGAAGAGGGTATTGAAAAGACCATTGATTGGTATCTTGATAATCATGAATGGTTAGAGCAAGTAACATCGGGCGACTATTTAAAGTATTATGAACAACAGTATACAAAGAGATAATTCACGGCCTAAGGTTGGAATAAGTGTACTGTGTTTTCAGTTTTAGTCTTGTAATTTTTAAATTGTACTATGAGCCGATAGAGTTTTAGCAATTCTATCGGCTTTTTGATGGGATATATATTTAAGGATTGTTGATGTTTGGTTAATACTAGCGCACTATCTTTGCGGCTCAACTTAACCTCACTAGATTGTTTTATGGTTTTTTTTCCGAAATGGAGTCTGGTTTCAATAGCCGGACTGATATTGCTTCTCCCTTCGTTGCTAATAGGGCAAAGCCCGTCCATTGTCATCTCAGAATACATTAATTCTCCATCTACTAATCCATTGACACCGGAATGGATTGAGTTATTGGTTATTGAAGATAATCTATCAATCGTAAACTATCAATTACGAGATAATAATTCTAGTCAACTTTCTTGGCAACCTGCAGTCACCTTTAAGAATGTAGCCCTCTGGCAACATTTGAGAGCAGGAACCATCATAATTGTGTGGTCTCGATTGCCCTCTTCGTGGGTGGCTGATAAGGATAAAGTAGATGGATATCTTGAGGTGACAGCCGATGATGCTTCGTTATTCTCTTATGGATCTGGTTCCTCTATCAATTCAGCCTCTCTGGTCATAGCAAAGGATGCTGACCTTCTACAGATCCTCAATGGCTCGGTAGGGCATGTTCATGCCCTTGGTCATACTAAGCCACCCCTTCCTGCAGCAGGAAGTTGGAGTACAACTCCAAACCCTAGATTGAATTATAATGGCTTTTTATCATCCAATATGACCATTTCGGTTTGTCCTGGTTCGTCGCTTGATGATTATGGTTCCGTTACACCTCAATATGACTCGGTATATGTTACACGTAGCTATGGAACGTTTGGCCTTCCGAATGTAAGGGCATCTTCTCCTTCCTCTAATGCGGGTTTTTGGTGTGCCTTACGGGAACCAGAATGGGTTAATCCGACTTTGAGTGTTACTCCAAATAGTGACTACTCACAGTTTACCCTCACTTGGAATAGTTGTATGGATAATTATTCTTCAGATAATACTACTGGATATTTAATACTTAGGTCATCAGATGGACTGTTCTCAGATCCTATTGATGGGTACAGCTACACCGT
>JACCEE010929532.1_pt1 | contig 19697 bp, 16 predicted proteins | sample 7449931 | NCBI WGS metagenome assembly JACCEE01 (sample SAMN15323457, study PRJNA562643) | freshwater metagenome | isolation source: river surface water | place: USA:Blue River Watershed | collected 2017-08-19 | reverse complement strand
GATATATTTCCTTAAATTTAAATGGTAAAAGGTGGTCCACGAATATAATTGTGGGTGTTCTTAGGTTTTAATTCTATTAAAACTATTGATTCACCTAAGATTGCGAAGAGGATGTTTCGAGGACTAAGCTCTTCACAGATTTCTGTTTTGGTATATTTAGCGAATTCAAATTTACAAATAGGACACTGATCTTCGTGGGCTAGTAGCGATAAAGAATCTGTATGGTGTTCATTATGAAAATGAGGGTGATGATGAAATATAATATGGCTATCCTGAGCAATAATCGGAGAGATTACTACTAGGAATAAAATAAAAGCATATATTTTTGCCTTTAGTTTTTTAGCCATTTTTGTTATCTAATGATACTTTATTTCTATTCCTATTTGAAAGTTTCTTGCAGGCTCAGGGAGCTCCAGAAATCGGTAATAGCTAAGATGGTTATAGTATTTATTGTTTAATAAATTTGTTATGCTAAGATAAACATTTAAACTGCTTTTGTTTGCAGAGCCAATCTTTATTTCCGTTGAGATTCTTGCATCTACTGTTAAATAGCCTGGGGTTTTTAGTTCATTTCGTGCGACCTTGTTTTGGGCTGAAGTGGCATTGAGCGTAGTTGAGAAGGAGATTGGTTTACTGAGCCAATAGCTGTTTAGGATGTCAGTTTGAGCGGTTAAAGAGGAAGCAAGAGGAGGAGTTAAGGGTATAGGATAATGGCTTGTCAGGCTATATGAGTATACGTAATCTCCTGTAAAATCAAGGGTAACTCTTTCTTTTATTGTCCATTTAAGTTGCCACTCTAACCCTGATCTGATGGCTTCTTCCGCAGTATAATTCCAAATTTGCCCTGCATCGGGCAGATAAGACCACTCGCCGGAGGGATTTAAGAAAATAAAATCGGGATGGTAGCTAAAGAAGGGGGATATCGACCATTGAAGGGATGGTTTAGAATACTCTACGGAGAAGTCTGCTTGATAGCTTTTCTCGGTGGGTAGGTCTTTATTACCCAATTCATGTCTAAAGGAACCGTGATGAATGCCGTTAGAGGCGAGTTCTATAGCTGATGGGAGTCTGAAGCTTCTTGAGATGTTAGCCCGAAACATCCAATCTTTTGAGAAAGGTTTGCTAACCCCAAAACTCCATGACAGGTCGGTAAATAGTCTATCAACCCCCATACTTCTTTTAGCGTATTGCTCCGCCTTGGCAGAGTCAGCGATGATTAGATAGATGTATGGATCAGCGTATGACTTAATGGCATAGCCTGCCATGTCTCCCCTGATCCCCATGGATATTGTGGCTTTGTTGGATGTATGATGTTGGAAGGTAGCAAAAAGAGCTCCTGACGTTTTATTAAATGCTGGAAGAAGAAAATAGTAGCCGCCGCGTTGGTTATCTTGATAACTAAAATCAGTTCCAACGGTGAATTCGTTGTCTGATCCTGGGTGTATAGTATATTTAATAGTGTTTTGGATCGTGGCTAATTTCATTTCTAGTTCAAGAGTGCCTTCTGGTAAGGGTTGTAATCCATGGCTATGAGGGGAGGAGTGCTCCTCTCGAAGATTGTATTGCAGTCCGGTATTTACTGTAAGTAAAGCATGCTCGTAAATTTTCAGATAGCGCATCAAAAGTTTATGATGAGTAACCTGTTGGTAAGGCAGATCAATATTGCGACTATCTCCATCGTCGTCCATTGAAGATACTGTAGGTATACCATGTGCACCGGCAAAGAACCCGGTTTTGTTATGAAACAAGCTATAGCTAAATAGGATTTGGCTATGGGCTCCAATTGTGCCTATTTGCAAAGAGAGGGATTGTTCTTTGCCTGCCGTATTCTTTAGCTTTTGATTATAGATGGGTAGCCACCAGTTGTTGTAATAGAACTTATTGGCTGGGATTTTATAGTCGCCGAACTCTGAGTTACTTACTCTCGCACGAAAGTGCCATTTTTGCTTTCTTCCGGTAATAGAAACAGATTGGGAGAAGGATTCATTAACACTACGATAAAGCACTTGTCCACTAGCCTTTAATTGATTAACACCCGGTATTGGTGCTGGTAATATTCTGATTACCCCTCCGATTGCATCAGAACCATAGGTTAATGAGGCTGGTCCTTTAATAATCTCAGTTTGTTCAACTTCAAATGGATCTATTTCTAAACCGTGATCGGCTCCCCATTGTTGTCCTTCTTGTTTTATATCTTGATCGGCAACAACCACTCGATTGAAGGCTAGCCCTCTGATGACCGGTTTTGCTGTACCTTGACCAATGGCCATTTGTTTTACCCCCGGAATTGCCGTGAGGCGTTCAACAAAGGTTGCACCTGCTCTTGATTTCAACTGATCATCGTTTAAAACAATAGAGGGTATAGCCCGTCGATCTTCTCTATTGCTTAGATTACTGGAAGAAATAGTGGTCTCGGGAAGAGGAACTTCAACAAGTGTCATCGGGAAGATGATCGTGGTGTCTTTGATGATATGGTGAGGTCTTGGCAGAAGACAGCGGTAGCCAAGATAGCTGATGTGGATTGTATAGACTCCTGTGTCTGGTAGGATTACTGAAAACCGACCTTGCTTGTCGGTTGCCCTTTTTATGTTTCCGGGAGAAAGAGCGATATGGGCTTCGGCTAGTGATTCTCCTTTTTCATTTTGAACTATTCCTGTAAGTCTTGGTGGGTCAATGGCAAAAAGAGCGTTACTCTCGAGAAGGATGAGAAGCAGTATAGTTAAATAAGTTATTGGAAGGTTATTAAATTTCACTTTGTTAAGTTCTCTGAGTCTTGATGTAAATAGTTTACAATGGAAGGACAATGGCATCAAAATAAATGCCTTTCTTTTTAGTTTACTATAAAGGTTTCGGTTAAACAAAGGTGAATGAACTTAGTTCACTGGTAATACACTGATTTAATATTTTGATAAAAGGATCTCCGCCTGTTTTTGTGTTAAGGAATAATAGCTTTTGTTCGGCACTATTATTCAACCAGTTGCATGATAGCGATTGCTGTTTTCCTTTAAACTCAGCCTTTCTTTCTACCTTTGTAAGTAAATAAAAGCATAATGAAGTTTAAGGTTGGCGACCGAGTTCGTTTTTTAAGTTCTACTGGTGGGGGCGTAGTAACTAAGATTGTGAGTCCCTCAATTGTAAATGTGGCTATTGATGATGGATTTGATATTCCGACGGCAGTCTCTGATTTGGTAAAAATTGAGCCTGATGGGAAAGCCGCAAGTCGTTTCTTCGATCAAGGTCCAGAAAACTCGGATAGCAGTAAAAGTCGAAGGATTAATTCTGTAGCTACAACTATAGAAGAGGAGCCTGAATTGGAGACTTTTGAAGATGATCGAATAGTTCCTTTGCCTGGTACTGCCCGTAGAGCGGCTAATCCGGCTGGACTATATTTGGCGTTTATCCCTTCTGATCAAAAGTGGCTAATAACGGGTGATATAGATGTCATGATTGTGAACTTTTCAGATCATGATTTTTTATATAATTGGTTTATTAGGGGGAAGAAAGGAGGCTGGAGAGGTGTTGATTATGGGGTTATTCCTCCATTGGCTGCCATTCATGTGGATAGAATATCGCGTGATAAACTTTCACAATGGTGTGATGGGGTAATACAATTAATGCAACATATAGACAAGCCGGTAGATATACTTGCACCTGCGTCTGTGGAATATACAATAAAGACTACAAAACTGATGCGGGAGGAGAGTTTTAAGGATTATCTATTTGTTGAAGGTAAGGCTTTTGTCTATGAATTGCTTCCATTGAGCTCGATGAAGAGTGTCTTTAGTCTTGGGGAGTTTCCTGGAAAGGCTGGGCTTGAGACTAACATCAAGGTTGAGGCTAAGCAAGCTGAACCAGAATCTTTCATATCCAGGCATAAGGTAGGTCATCGTGAAGCAGAGGTAGATCTGCATATCGAGAAGATGGTGAGTGACTATAAGGAGTTAGAACCTGCATCTATGCTTTCGTTACAAGTGAGCTATTTTGTAAAATGTCTGGAAAGTGCAATTGCTGAGAACTATTATAAGGTTACCTTTATACACGGAATAGGAAATGGTGTTTTAAAGAACGCAATTATCCAGAAGTTGAAGGAATATAAGCAGGTATGGCATCAGCAGGCTTCTTCTGGTAGATACGGATTAGGAGCCATTGATGTTATGATTACTCATGAAAAGTGATCGTTTTTTGTTCTTTGAAATAAAATAGTCAGATTTGTGCATCGGGACGATCTATCGCTGCTTCCTTCGCAAGAGGGTAGGAGAGGAAAGTCGGGACAACACAGAGTACTCTGCTTCCTAACAGGAAGGCATCTTTTGGATGACAGCAAGTGCCACAGAAAACTACCGCCGGTTTCCGGTAAGGGTGAAAATGTGAGGTAAGAGCTCACACTTGTGGTTGGCAACAATGGCAAGGGGTAAACCTCAGAGGTTGAAAGGCCAAATATACCGGGGATATTATACTATTGTATAATAAGAGGGCTACTCGTCCGATCCCGGAGGGTGGGCCGATTGAGCTTAATGGTGACGTTAAGCCTAGATAAATGATAGATACCGGGTTCGCCCGGAACAGGATCCCGCTTATAGGCCCGATGCATTTTTTCTGATTGATTTATTCTTATTCCTTTCTTTTTATCTCGTTTAGCCTTGACTAATATGAATAGTGACGAAGTGTTAATATTACGGATTGAAGAATATTTAAATAATTTAGGGATCTCTTTCGATCGATATGATCATCCTCCTGCCCCAGATATTCCAACAGCAAGCCTCTACTGGAAAGATATTGAAGCCGCACATTGCAAAAATCTTTTTTTTAGAAATCATAAGGGTAATCGTCATTATCTCGTCATTATCGAACATAAACACGACCTGGCCATTCGTGATTTAGAACAACTCTTAAAACAAGGTAAACTATCATTTGCTAGCCCTGAACGAATGATGAAGTATCTGGGTGTAACCCCTGGCTCTGTGTCACCTTTTGGACTCATTAACGATATTGATCATCATGTGTATTTGTTTATGGATAAGAATTTATCTACTGTCGATAAAATTAGTTTCCATCCATTAATAAATACTTCTTCCTTCGTCATAAAGAGGGTTGATTTTGAGAAATTTCTTATTTCATTAGGAAATGGATGGGAGTATATAGCTCTCTATTAAATTACGGTTTCTCGATCTGAAGTTGATTGCGTTTGTTGGGAGGCTTTAACGGTGACAATAGATTTCTTCTGTTCAACTAGCAAAAAGAGGCTTTCACCGACTTCTTTTGCGTATTCACCGATTTTTATTTCTGGCTTTTTTTGAAAAGTTTCAATTTTGTCGAAAACTTGTGTAACAAATCATTTCAAAAAGAGTCTAATACTATCATATAATCTGTCGATAGCTATGTTTTTTTATTTGATTTCGAAATCGGTCGGAAGCCTTAAAGTCATTGTGCATTTCAGGATAGTGATGTGTTAGTTTTTTTTAATTAAACGTTTATTAAGTTTATGAGAAAAGATCAACTAGGGAAGGTGGTTGAAAAGGGGTGGCTTGGCAAGTATGGATTTTTCCTTATTGCATTTCTTTTTATTGGGTTAAGTGGAAAGCTATATGCTGTAAACAAAACTGACCTGGGAGATGTAAATAATGGAGCTATACGTTATGCCGTTAAAGGGTATGTTTCAGATGCCTTAACAGGTGAGATGTTGATTGGGGCAACCGTTTATGTAGATGAAATCCAATCTGGAGCCACCTCAAATGTTTATGGTTTTTATTCTTTAAGTCTACCTGCAGGGTCATATACCTTGAGGTTTACTTTTGTTGGGTATACCACTGTGGTGAAAAAGATTACTTTAACGTCGAACCTAAGTCTCAATGTCTCAATGGAGCCATCAGCCACTCAGTTAGGGATGGTTGAAATTAAGGGAGAGGAGATTACTCAAGATGTTAAAAGGGCAGAGATGTCTGTCGTAAAGATGGATATCAAGCAAGTACGAACCATTCCTGCTCTGATGGGAGAGGTTGATATTATTAAGGCTTTACAACTTTTACCTGGAGTACAAGTTGCGGCCGAAGGAACGAATGGCTTTAGTGTTCGTGGAGGTGGACTTGATCAGAATCTTATTCTTCTGGATGAGGCGACGGTTTATAATGCAAGCCATTTTATGGGTTTTTTCTCTGTCTTTAATAATGACGCTATTAAGGATGTTCAGATCTATAAAGGGGATATCCCTGCCTCATCGGGCGGAAGACTCTCTTCTTTAGTGGATGTCAGAATGAAAGATGGTAATCTAAAGAAGTTTTCTGCTACCGGAGGTATTGGAACAATCTCAAGTAGGTTGACCATTGAAGGTCCGATCTTAAAAGAGAGAACAAGCTTTATCCTATCAGGAAGAAGAACCTACGCAGATATCTTTCTGCCGCTTTCCTCTGATAAAAGTGTTCGTGATAATACCCTCTATTTTTATGATTTAAATGCAAAGGTTCAGCATGAGATAAATGAACATAACAGGATCTTTGTTAGTGGGTATTTCGGACGAGATGTGTTTGAGAATAATTTTGCTAATATGAATTTTGGTAATCAGACTTTTACAGCTCGATGGAACCATCTTTTTTCTGGTAAACTATTCTCTAATTTTACTGGAATTATCTCAAAGTATGATTACAGTATTGGCACTCCTAATGGTAAGGCGAATTCATTTTTGTGGGAGTCAAGCATGAAAGACTACTCTTTTAAAGGTGATTTTTCATGGTTTCCCCTTCCTGAGAATACGGTAAGGTTTGGTGTGTCAACGGTTTGGCATGAGTTCAATCCGGGTCATGTTCAGGGAACTGGTGAGAGTACTGTTTTTAAAGAGTTAAAATTACCTCTAGCTCATGCGCTTGAGAGTGCAATTTATGCAAGTCATGAAGCGCAGTTTTTAGGCCGTTTTAATTTAAAGTATGGACTGAGGTTAAGTATGTTCCAAAATGTAGGGAAGTCTACCGTATATCAGTATGATAATAATTATGAGTTAGCTGATTCTGCAGTTTATGGATCTGGCGATTTCTATAAGACTTTTTTTAGACTTGAACCTCGCATCGCATTAACCTATTCTTTAGATGAGAATAGTTCTATAAAAACGAGCTACTCCCGGACTAGCCAGTATCTTCAGTTGGCACAAAACTCCACGGCCGGTACTCCTCTCGATGTTTGGTTTTCTTCTTCTCCTAACGTAAAACCACAGATGGCAGATCAGATAGCTTTAGGCTATTTTCGAAATTTCGCCTCTTCTGAGTATGAGTTTTCTGCCGAGGCTTATTATAAGTGGATGAGTAATACATTAGATTTTAAGGATAATGCGGATATCTTTTTCAATAAATACTTAGAATCTGAACTGCGTACTGGAAAGTCATGGAGTTATGGATTTGAACTTTTGTTACGAAGGAATAAGGGTAAATTAACAGGATGGGTAGGGTATACCTTCTCTGTTGCCCGTCGGCAGATAGATGAGATTAACAATGGGGTTGCTTATAAGGCTCCTTACGATAAACCCCATAACATCACCGTGGTTGCAAGCTATTCTTTCTCTCCTCGCTATCAACTATCCGCCAACTGGGTCTACAGCACCGGTGCGCCTGTTACTTTTCCAACAGGACGGGCTATTATAGGAAATGAGGTGGTTCCAGTGTATACCGCAAGAAATGAGTATAGAATGCCCGATTATCACAGGCTCGATGTCTCTTTTATCATTAAAAGGAAACAAAGGGAAAATATGAAGTGGGATTGGGAATGGAATTTCTCTATTTATAACCTATATGGTAGGAAAAATGCCTGGTCAATCGGTTTTGTTGAGGAGGAGGATAATCCAGGGGTTACCTATGCTGAGAAGACCTATCTCTTCGGGATGGTTCCTTCTGTGACATTTAACTTTAAGTTTTAATGGGTCAAAAAAGTATACAAATGAGAAAGATTTTTAATATTTCACTCCTTTTTAGTCTAGTACTTCTTTTTGCATGTACTGAGCGTATAGATCTTGAGTTGGAAAATGGGGATACTAAACTGGTTGTTGAGGCTTTTCTGACGGATCAGCCTGATGGAAGAATAGTACACATTACCAAGACGGCTGCATATTATGCCAGCGGACAAACACCTGCGGTTGAGGGGGCTGTAGTATCTCTTGTTTCAGAAGATGATCAATGGAGTCTTACTGAGGTTGCCCCGGGAGAGTATTCTTTACCTGATAATTTCTCGGCTATAGCCGGCGTGAAGTATCGATTAAATATTCAACTTAAGGATCCTATCGGGGGCTATACAGATTACACGGCAGTAACAAAGGTTCCTCAACCGATTAGTGTTGATTCAGTGAAACTAGAATATGATCCTGATGCTTTTAAGGGCTCTTATAAGTTTATGTGGTATATGCAGGATTCGCCTGATTCAAATAACTATCTGATTAAAGCTTACCGGAATGGGAAGCCTCTGACCGATTCTTTAAGTACTTGGAGCGCATTTGAAGATCGATTCTTTAATGGAAAGTACACGAATGGATTGGTTGTAATGTGGCTCTTTGAGCGTCAAGGAATAAAAATTAATAAAGGGGATACACTCAGGGTTGAAACCGGAGCTATTACCAAGGGGTTTACTGAGTATGTAGGTTTCATGCAACAGCAACTCGCGCCACAAAATCCTCTTTTTTCACCACCCCCCGCAAATGTCACAGGTAATATTAATCATGGTGCTTTAGGGTATTTTGTTATCTATCCAGTGGTGTCTAATTTCACCATATATCAGTAGATTTGTATATAGTTTTGAACGTTCCCGGTTTTTTTCTGTTTTAATAACAGAAAAAAACCGGAACGTTTTTGCGTAATCATGTAACTATATGCGAATTAAATACTTATCTATTTTGTTTTTAATGATCCTCCTAGGTGGATGTGGATCTACAGAGAGTAACTCCTCTAAACCGATGATAATTGTTAGTATCCAACCTTTACAGTATTTTGTTGATAAGATCGGAGGCGATATTGTCCAAACAGGAGTCTTGATGCCGCCTTCAGCTAGTCATGAATCCTATGATCCTACTCCAGCTCAATTAGCCGGAATTGCGAAGGCAATGGCTTATGTGACAACAGGAAATACAGGGATGGACAACCAATGGATCCCTGCTTTTAAAGAGCAGAATGCTAAATTAAAAATAGTGGATTTATCTGAGGGGATAGATCTGATTGAGGGCTCATGTAGTCATCACGAGGGTAGTCAACATGAGGAGGGGCTGAATGAAGAGCATAACCATGAAGGAGGAGCTGATCCTCATTTTTGGGTTTCTCCATCAAGGGCACTGCAAATAGCGGAGAGTGTTACTACAATGCTCATTGAATTTGTTCCTGAAAAGAAGGCCGATTTTGAAAAGAATTTGATGACTCTTAAAAAAGAGATTCAGCAAATTGATACCTTAGCAAGGGTCTCTTTTGCCCCATATCATGGAAAGAGCTTTATGATTTTTCATCCAGCGCTTACCTATTTGGCTGCTGATTATGGGTTGCATCAGATTTCAATTGAGAAGGATGGGAAGGAGCCAGGTGCCGAAGGGCTGAGGAAGGTTATTGACCTTGCTCGGAGTGAAAAGATTGGAGTTATCTTAGTTCAAAATCAATTTGATACCAATAATGCTAAAACAATAGCAAAAGAAACAGGAGCTAATATTAAAACTATTGACCCAATGATGTATGATTGGGTTAAGTCAATGACCTTTTTGATTACTACATTAGCTGAGTCTTTTAATAAAGGTGACTATGCTGATTAATCTAGATCATGTCTACGCAGGTTATAATGACTCTTTAGTTTTAGAGGATGTCAATCTGACGGTGAAAGATCATGATTTTATTGGAGTTATTGGTCCGAATGGTGGGGGAAAAACAACTCTTATAAAGGTAATTGCTGGCTTGCTTAATCCTATAAAGGGTAAGGTGTTATTAAGTTCTGATTTGGATGGAGGAAAACGTGTTGGCTATCTTCCCCAAATCAATCATTTTGACCGACAGTTCCCGGTAACAGTTTTAGAGGTCGTACTATCTGGTGCTTTAAACCGTCGACAATGGTTTGGCGGTTTTAAAGATGAAGTAAAAGACAAGGCCATAAATTTAATGGAGAAGACAGGGATAAGTTCGGTGTCAAAACTTCCCATTGGTTCTTTGTCAGGAGGGCAGGCTCAACGAGCTTTTCTATGTCGCGCTCTGATGACTGATCCTTTGGTTTTATTGCTTGATGAGCCTACCAACTTCGTAGATCGAGAGTTTGAAAAGAATCTTTATCAATTGCTTTCAGAACTCAACGAATCCATGGCGATAGTTATGGTTTCACATGATTTAGGGATTATTTCCTCACATGTAAAAACAATTGCCTGCGTTAATAAAACCTTGCACTATCATGATGGGCCAGAGATATCAAGTGAACAACTTGCCGTATATAACTGTCCGATTGATCTTCTTGCGCATGGCCCCGTTCCTCATAGAGTTTTAAAAGTTCATAAATGAGATAATGATAGAAGTATTACAATATCAATTTATCCAAAATGCAGTCTATGCATCATTACTTATCAGTATTCTATGTGGGTTGGTTGGAACCTATGTGGTATCAAGAAGAATTGTATTCATAGCTGGCGGAGTGACTCATGCCTCTTTTGGAGGTATCGGAATAGGTTACTTTTTAGGCATACATCCATTAGTAGGTGCTGCTGTCTTTTCGACCATTGCCGCTAATATCATGCACTATTTCACTGGAAGTGGTAAGCTTCGGGAAGATTCGGCTATTGGAATTCTATGGTCTTTTGGAATGGCTTTAGGAATAATATTTATATTTATTACTCCGGGAACCCCTCCAAACTTAATGTCGTATCTTTTTGGCAACCTATTAACCGTTAGTTCACGAGAGTTGTTAATGATGTTGATATTGGCTATTGTGGTTGTGCTTTTCTTTGTAGTTTTCTATCGATTAATGATTGCAATTGCGTTTGATGAAAGTTATGCGAAGTCACTGCGCCTTCCGGTACATTTTATTAACTATTCTCTCATGACGCTTATCGCTTTAGTTATTGTAATTACAATTAAAGCAGCCGGGATTATACTAGTTATGTCATATCTAACGATTCCTCAGAGTACGAGCAATCTTTTTTTTAACGATTTTCGGAAGATAGCTCTTGGCTCTATTGTTATCTCTCTCCTTGGCTCAGTCGTCGGATTAGTCATCTCTTATCTTTTAAATGTTCCAACAGGAGCCTCGGTTATAACCGTATTTGTAATGCTGTTTTTAGTAGCTAGATTAGTAACGGGCTTCTTGAATAAGCGAAAACAGGATAGAGGGGTTTGATAATATTGGGTTTTTACTGAAATGTCTTTTTTTTTGATGTCGAATTCTGACACAAGGGGGGTTAGTTTTATTAAGTTTGTACAGCGATACGGATGTCAAATAGAGGACTCACGCCGATGCCTTTGGTAATTGATGCAATGGCATAGATAATGACCTAACCTAAGTAAACTATTGGTAAATTATCTAGGATTGGAGGAAACATCTTTAATGTACTGGGTTATTGAGTCATCAATAAAGGAGTGGGTTCAAGATCTATATAGCGTTTCTACGGATAAGGATAATTAATAAAACATTAGATCATGAAAAAGATAGTTGTTGCAGTAGATTTTTCGGAGGCTACGATGGCCGCATGCGAGTTTGGTGTATATCTTGCTAAAGCAACAGACTCGTCTTTGGTTTTATTTCATACCTATTTTGATCAGATTATTGTAGCGGGAGGCAGTTATCCGGATACGATGGCTTCGCAGACTCTTGTTGATATGAAGATGGTCAATGAGATTAAGATTAACGCCGAAAGAGAGATGGCTAAGCTTATTGATTTGGTCAATAAGTTAATTGTTGACGCAGGTGGGGGGATTCCTCTTACAAGTTATCTTGAAGGCGGGGATATTGATTATGAATTAGCGGAGCAGTGTAAAGTGCTTTCTCCAGATTTATTGGTTATTGGCCAACAGGGCAAGGGTAAGAAAAGTCTTTTTGGAGGGACTATGACCAAGAGAATTTTAAAACATAGTTGTGTTCCTGTTATGACTATTCCTTCCGGTTATTTAGTTAAGTCTTTTGAAAAGGCACTAGTCATAGTAGATCAAGCTCATGCCATTACAGAGGATTTAGTATCTATTCTTGCTATTTTGAAGCCTTATGAAACGGATGTTCAGTGCCTGTTTCTTGCTAAAGGAGAGAAGGCTCAAAAGGAGGAGGAGGAGATTCTCGGTAAAATTAGAATGGGATTAGAGCGTTTGGAACGAAGAGATATTGGCATCGAAATTATTTCGGGAAAGAACGAGGAGGTAATGTTAAGCGATTATCTACATGATAATCCTAAAGATCTTCTTATTATTCAGGAACGGAGAAGAGACTGGTTTTCTCAATTATTTAGGTCAGGGCTATCATCTGAAGATTTGTTGAATTTTGAGGTACCTTTACTGATCTTTCCTCAAAAATAACTCAACTTGGTACGAATAGGTTTACTTTCGGATACACATAGCTCTATCTATGAAGGGGTATGGTCTTTCTTTGCGGATTGTGACGAGATTTGGCATGCTGGTGATATTGGAAGCTTAGATCTTTTGGATAAGCTAAGTGCGTTTAAAAAGTTGCGAGCTGTCTATGGTAATATCGACGATTATAAGATACGGTTACGACTTCCTGAAATAAATACATTCAGAATAGAATCGCATAAAGTTGTAATCATGCATATTTCAGGTTATCCCGATAGATACTCACCAGAAGCAAAAGTGTTGATATCAAAAGAAAAACCCACCATTTTAGTTGGTGGGCATTCACATATACTGAGAGTTATTTACGATAGAAAGAAGGAACTTCTCCACTTAAACCCTGGAGCTGCAGGACACTCTGGCTTTCATACAAAGATTACGGCTTTGCGATTTGTTATAGATGAAAGAGAGATTAAAGAGATGGAGATCTTAGAGCATGATAGACATGCATAGTATATCCTTTTTTTAGCGTAACCTGTCTGCTGATCTGACTAATTCGTCATCTTTTTTTATGAAGCGTTGAGCTAAAATTAACATTGCCAGGGAGACTAGAGGAAAGTATATACCCATTTCGTACTCGGGTGTTATTCCGGTTAGCTTTCTGATGTGGTCTGTGAGAGCAAAAATGATAACAACCAGAACGATGGTAAGCATAAGAAGTACTCTGATGAAACTAATTTGCTTTTTTCTGTCTTGGTAGGCCAGAATGGTCCAAATACTTAATGCTGCTATTGCCCCGCTAATGGCCATCATAGCAACCGAGAGCCAAATGCTGATCTTTACTGTTACTAATCCACTAACTGCACTGCTAATGCCTGTAAGCGAAAGCGTAAAAATGCCAGTTTCTTGATAATACTTCGCTAATGGAACGAAAAACAGGACAACCGCCAGAATGGTCACTATTAAAAGGAAAAGGGATTGAATGCGTTGTATCATGGTTTTTTTTCTGCAAATCTAAGAAAAAGTAAGGCTTGGTTATCTCTCTTAATGAACCAACCCTACTAATTGGAAAGGATTGCCACGGAATGAACAAAGAATTAATCGCTTTGTTTGGTAGTATTAGCTTAGGCTGTTGAGTCACAGAATTCAACTTTTTTAGTAGTAGTTGTGTTTAAAGCAAGAAATGTATTATATTTGCGCCACAGATATTCGAAAGAAGGTGATCTCTGGTGGGTATTCTTCCCTCTAATTACCATAGTTAGTTAATAATCAAAAATTTCTTTATCTATTATTTCGGGCAAATTCGAGATTGCTGTAAAAGTAAACTTGCTGTTACTGCCAATATGATGTTAACTGTTTTCGTGTTATACGATTTAATTATTTCTATTTCATGTATGATATTTTAGAACTTAATGCGAAGCTCGTGTCTGAGCTTAAAGACATTGCAACGGCTCTTAATATTGCCAATATTGAAGGGCTAAAAAAACAAGAACTTATCTATAAAATTCTGGATCATCAGGCATTAAATCCGCCAAAAGATGATAGCCGCCGGATCAATAATCCTAAAGACAACCGGAACAAACCAGGGAAAAAGGTTAAACCTAAAGGAGAAAACATTCAGCCAATTAAGAAACAAGAGGAGAATGTGATTCTCGACCCTTCAGAAACGATATCTAACCCTGTTGCGGAGGTTAAAGAAGAGCAAAAGACGCTCTTGACTGAAGAGGTTCTTAGCCCTGACTCACAAGACCTGAAACCTAAAGAAGTTAAGAAAAATACTCCGGAAAAGAAAAAACCGATACTTAAAACGGCCTCTGAGGTCTCTTCTGCTTTAGCTGCTCAAGCTCCTCTTTTAGAGAATGAGCTTCCAGGCATTGAAGAGGTGGTTCCATCAGATCTTCCAATAGACTTTATGTCGGAAGATTCAACTGACGAAGAAGTTTCAAATGAGGTACCTACTCAAAGGTCTTTCGATGGGGAAAAAGGTGAACCACCCCTGATTCGTGATAGAGTTCAACCGAAAGAGATTAGAGAGAATAGAGAAGTTAAAGATACGAGAGAGAATAGAGAGGTTAGAGAGAACATTAGTTCTAATCGTGAACAAAAAGATAATCGTAGACCACAACAACCATTACCCCGTCCCCCACAACAACCTGAAAGAAGACGTGAGGAGTTCCCGTTTGAATATGAAGGCTTAGTCTCTTGTGAAGGGGTGATCGAACTAATGCCGGATGGTTTTGGCTTTATCAGATCTTCCGACTATTATTATCTCAACTCTCCCGATGATGTATATGTTAGCCAAGCTCAGATTAAAGCGCATGGACTAAAAACCGGGGATACGATAAATGGAATGGTTAGGCCTCCAAAGGAAGGAGAGAAATATTTCCCTCTAATTAAGGTAAACTCAATAAATGGTCTTCACCCTGAGGCGGTTCGCGATAGAATCCCCTTTGATTACCTTACCCCTTTATTCCCATATCAGAAGTTTAAACTGACTGACCATCCCCAAGCTACCCTCTCTTCCAGAGTTATTGATCTCTTCTCTCCTATAGGTAAAGGTCAACGCGGCTTGATTGTAGCCCAACCTAAAACAGGTAAGACTATGATCTTAAAAGAGATTGCAAATGCCATTGCCTATAACCACCCGGAAGTCTACCTTATCGTCCTTCTTATTGATGAACGTCCTGAGGAAGTTACTGATATGGCTCGTAGTGTTAAAGCTGAAGTCATCGCTTCTACCTTTGATGAACCCGCAGAGAGACATGTTAAAATAGCAAATATTGTTTTGGAAAAGGCAAAGCGTTTAGTAGAATGCGGTCATGATGTAGTTATCCTTCTCGATTCTATTACCCGTCTTGCTAGAGCTTACAATACCGTTAGCCCAGCCTCCGGAAAGGTTCTTTCAGGTGGTGTTGAAGCAAACGCTTTACAAAAACCAAAACGCTTCTTTGGTGCTGCTCGTCAAATCGAAAACGGTGGTTCTTTAACCATTATCTCTACCGCACTTATTGACACTGGGTCTAAAATGGATGAGGTGATCTTTGAAGAGTTTAAAGGAACAGGAAACATGGAGTTACAACTCGATAGAAAACTCTCTAATAAACGTATCTTCCCCGCTATTGATATCGTTTCCTCCAGCACTCGTCGTGATGACTTACTCCTTGAAAAAGATGTCCTCCAAAGAATCTGGATCCTTAGAAACCATTTAACTGATATGACTTCTATTGAAGCAATGGAATTTCTAAAGGATAAAATGAAATTTACTTATAGCAATGAGGAATTCCTAGCCTCTATGAATGGCTAAGTGCTTCTTCCTTTAATTAAAAGACAGAGCCCTGCATTTATGTAGGGCTCTGTCTTTTATGGGAAAGCCTGATCCCTAAATTTCGTGAATGGACTTCTGCGCTCAAACCTTAGGGTGTAACCTGAAGTATGTCGACATATCTATCCAGATGCTACAACATAAATATGACAGATTCTTTGAATCCCGAATTTTGAATCCCGAATTTTGAATGTCGAATTTTGAATGTCGAATCATGAATCTTGAATGTCGAATTTTGAATCAAATAATCCTTGAATTACCCCCTCTTTCTAGTAGTTATCAGAATGAAAAGGTCGACGAGGATATAGAGTTTTTTCGGCAAAGTCCATTAGGGCAGTAAAGGTTGTATTAGGGGCTTCAATGTGCCCCATATGGCCGCATTGATCTAATAAAACAAGTTCTGCATGGTGTGGAAGGAGAGCTGCTGCCATAATCTTTTCTGTAGGGATCTTACTGTCTTGTTTCCCCGCGATAAATTGTATGGGGAATGTTGCATCTACTAATACATTCAAACGAGATTGGCGTTCTTTCATACCACTTAAAGCGGCAATAACTGCCTCAGGTGACATTTTGTTAGCAGATTCTCTTAAAGCCTCAATCTTGTTATGAAGTCTTTCGATATTGCAAGGGGCAAAGAGATCTGGGATAAATGAGGTGATGAATTGTCCTTTCTGCTTTTTGACAATTTGTATGGCTCTTTCTCTATTCGTTTTGGATTGCTCCGTTTCTGGTGCCGGATTTGAGTGAAAAAAGCTTAAGCCGGCTACTATTTCCTGGTATTGTGAAGCAAACTCAACTGCAACATATCCCCCCATACTATGTCCGCATAAAAGTACTGACTCTATTTGCTCTGTCTTTAAAATCTCTCTAACACACTCAGACATCAGATGCATAGAGTGAGTCTCAGAGATTACACCCGATTCGCCATGACCAGGCAAATCTACTGTGATAACCATGAAATCACGCGATAATTCAGCGGCAAACTCGGCCCAGATTGCTGATGATTCAAGAAACCCATGAAGTAAAACTATTGCGGGTCCCTCCCCAAAAAGATGATAGATAAGGGAGGTGTTATGTAAGTGAATCTGCTTTTTCAATTTTTTTTAGGTTTTTGTTAATAAATTAAAGGATATCCAATGATTTTTAACCGATAATAGAAGGTGGAATAATAAAAAGCCGGAGACAAAACTGTTTCCGGCTTCTATGGCAATGGGTGCGAATTATTGAATTAAGGCTTCAATTTCGCTCACTTCTTTTGGAATGGGGTTTCCTAAGACTCGGCATCCAGAGTCAGTGACCAGAACATCATCTTCTATACGAATGCCTCCAAAATCCTTAAAGGTTTCGACTTTATCGTAATCAATGAACTCAGTGTGAAGTTTTTCTTGTTTCCATTGATCAATGAGTGCAGGAATAAAGTAGATGCCTGGCTCAACTGTCAAAACAAATCCTTCACGAAGTCTTTTTCCTAATCTTAGGAATGCTAGTCCAAATTGACTAGATCTTGATATTTCATGATCATAACCAACAAAGTTTTCACCTAAGTTCTCCATGTCATGAACATCAAGTCCCATCATGTGACCTAGCCCATGAGGCATAAAGAGAGCATGAGCTCCTGCTGCTACGGCAGCCCCTGAATCCCCTTTCATTAGACCAAGCTCTTTTAGTCCTTCAGCTATGACGGTACAAGCAAGAATATGTACATCACGATAAAAAATACCAGGTTTAATTGTTTCTATAGCTTTTTTATTTGCGTTAAGAACAATTTCATAGATTGACTTTTGTCGGGGTGAGAATTTTCCCCCAACAGGTACCGTTCGAGTGATGTCTGAACAATAATTCATCTCTGATTCACAACCAGCATCGGCCACCATCATGCGTCCTTCATGCATTATGTTACCATGATAATGGTTGTGCAAGGTCTGTCCATTGATACTTAGAATAACAGGGAATGATACTCCAGCGGCCTTCTGTAAAGCAATTCCTTCAATGGTGCCAGCTACCTCTCTTTCAATGGTACCGGGTTTGGCCATCTTCATTGCTGCAACATGCATCTCTTTTGCTACATTGACCATCGCTTCAATCTCGGCTATTTCTCCAGAATCTTTTACCTCTCTCAAAGAAACAACACCCTTAATTAACTCTTCGGAAGCGTAGTTTTTAACGGAGTCGACCGCAATACCTAACCAGGAACTTAGTTGTAAGGTGGTTTGTGCTCTATAGGGGGGGAGAAAATGAATTCGACGTCCTAATTTAATCTGCCTGTTCAAATAGGCCGGAATGTCAGATAAGGGCAACGTCTTTCTTACTCCTGCTAATGCAGCCCGTTCACTCATCAACGGTTGTGGCCCCATCCAGATGATGTCATCCATATCTACATCATTTCCAAATAAGATATCTTCTCCACTATCTACATCTAATACTCCGGCTAAATCAGGTTGATTAATGCCGAAAAAGTATAGAAATGAACTGTCTTGCCTGAAATGATAGGTGTTCCCCGCATAGTTCATCGGAGCATCACAATTCCCGGGAAGTAGGATTATACCATTATTGATCTTTGATCTTAGGCGATTTCTTCTATTCAAATAGACATCTGATGGAAACATATTCTTAGCGTTTTTGATTGGTTTCACAATTGCACTGACGAAGTTAACTATTTTTTGTCCTGTATAGTTAATCTCATTATTAACTTAACTTAGTGTATTGTGTACTCTTTTAACACTCAAACCATAATGATGGTTCAATAACTCCTTTCTCTGCCTTTCCTATTCAGGTTACTATAAATAGTAAATAAGTGAATTAACAGAAAAAGCAGACCTAAGCCTGCTCCTCTTCTGGGGTATTATCCTTAAAAGTATACTATTCCTCGATCCATTTAATAATTTCCGGATCATCTGGAGCTGTTCTAGGAGAAATGACTTTAACAAGCCTTCCTTCAGGAGAGATTAGGTACTTTTGGAAATTCCATTTTACACTCGAGTCTTCAACGCCATTCTGAGATTTCTTAGTAAGCCATTGGTAAACCGGATCCATGTCATCGCCTTTAACTGATATCTTCGACATCACTGGGAATGTTACATTGTATTTATCTGTGCAGAACTGTTTAATCTCACTATTACTACCCGGTTCTTGGCTTAGAAAGTTATTGGCGGGAAATGCAATGATCAAAAATCCTTTTGATTTGTATTTATCATATAAGGCCTGAAGCTTCTCATATTGAGGGGTCAATCCACATTTTGAAGCAACATTAACAACCATTATCTTTTTCCCTTTGTATGCCTTAAGGTCTATCGATTCACCATCTATAGTCTTTGTTTTAAGGTCAAAAAAATTTGTTTGGGCAGCGGCACTTACTGTGAAAAATGCAACTATAAAAAGGATTAATAAGTTCTTCATAAAGGGTATGTTTTAATTTATATAAATACCGTTTTTTTATTGTCTATTCACTTTGGATGAAGTGAATGTTTCATTCGAACAAGTTTATTTGCGTAATGTTCAAAAGGTGGAGCCTTTGATCGGTTTATGCATAAAACGAAAACCCAGCAATTGGATCACCGGGTTTTAGAATGGATGGAAAAGGGATACTCTTACGAGTGTCCACCAATAACGATTCTCATGATCTTTAGGTTGAGAATAAAGAAACGAATTAGTTGCCAGGGGAAGAACTTTCTCCAGAAACGGGTTGATTTAGTAGGGATAGGAGGATAGGCTTCATCTTTGTATCCGTTTACGATATTTGTTTTATGCATGGTAAATTGTTTTTATTCGGGAATAAGATACCAGAAAGGTTTTGCTTTTGCTTTATAAATGAACATTACGTGAAGGAGTAATTTGATCCAGTGGCCTGCCAGGCCGGGTTCCCCCATCGTGTAGTTGTGATCTCGTCCCCATTTGGG
>JACCEE011015210.1_pt1 | contig 19707 bp, 19 predicted proteins | sample 7449931 | NCBI WGS metagenome assembly JACCEE01 (sample SAMN15323457, study PRJNA562643) | freshwater metagenome | isolation source: river surface water | place: USA:Blue River Watershed | collected 2017-08-19 | reverse complement strand
TCACGCCGAACAAGATGAACCCAATGGAGGGGGGAATGACCGGCGCAATGATGCCGCCCGCCGCAATCAAACCCGCCGAGCGGTCCATGCGGTAACCGGCATCGCGCATCATGGGCATCAGCACCGCGGCCAAGGCCGCTGTATCGGCCACCGCCGAGCCCGACAAACTGGCCATGACAATCGCCGCAAAGACTGCCACGTAACCCAGGCCCCCGCGAAAGTGGCCCACCCACACCATGGCCGAATTGACAATGCGCCGACTCATGCCGCCGGCGTTCATCAACTCGCCGGCCAACATGAAGAAGGGCACGGCCATCAAGGGGAAGTTGTCGGCGCCGTTGATCAGGTTTTGCGAAACAATTTGGGTGTCAAAGTTGTCCAGATGAAGCATCAAGGCCACGCCCGACACGATGAGCGAAAAAGCCAAGGGCATGCCCAAGGCCATGGCCGCCAACAGCGACACGATAAAAACGAGTACGGTCATTTGCTGGACTCCTGGGTGTGCGCAGTCACGATTTCTTCGGAGTCTTGCACTTGGATCAAATCACCTTCATTGAATTGGCCTTTGGCCAGATGGACGAGTTTGCCCAAGATCATCAGGCCCATCGACACGCTGGTGATGTAACCCACCCCATAGACCCAGCTCATGGGGATGCCGGTCACCGCTGAGGCTGTGGTGGCGTTGATGCCGTGCTGTTTCAAGGTGCCATAAAACATGAGCACACAGCAACCGAGCATCAGTAAATTTGAAATGGCGAATGCTATTTTTTTGCCACGCAGGCTGAGCTTGCGCACGATGGAGTCCAGCCCCAAATGGCCGTTTTCTCGCATGGTGACAATGGCGCCAAGAAACGTGATCCAGATGAACAAAAACCGCGACAACTCTTCCGAGCTGATGATGCCGTCGTTGAAGCCGTAGCGCAGCACCACGTTGCCAAACACCATGATCACCATGGCGGACAGCATGATGACCAGTGTGAACTCGGCCAGCTTGAAGAAGAGGTCGTTGATTTTTTTCATAGGGCAATCAAAAAAGCCCCCTCCGAGGAGGGGGCGTGAACTCACTCAAAACGTCACTTGGTGTCTTCGATGGCCTTGAGCAGCGCAGGACCGTTTTTCTCACCAAAAGTTTTGGCAATTTCGGCCGAGACAATTTTCTGGAACGGGGCCATGTCCACGTTCTCAATCACTTGCATGCCCGATTTCTTCAAATCGGCCACCACTTTGCCCGCGTTTTGTGCGTTCAAGTTGCGCTGGAAAGTCGCCGCTTCACGGGCGGCATCCACCACAATCTTTTGGTAGTTGGCAGGCAGGCTGTCGAATTTGGCTTTGTTCATGGCCACCACCAGCGGTGAATACACGTGGTTGCTCACGGTCAGGTGTTTTTGCACTTCGTAAAACTTGGAAGACCAAGTCACGTTGATGGGGTGCTCTTGTGCGTCAAAGGTGCCGGTTTCCAAAGCGGTGTACAGCTCAGCGATTGGCATGGGCGAGGGGTTCATGCCTAACAGTCTGAACGCTTGGATGTGGTACGGGTTGGGGGTTGAGCGGATCTTCAAACCCTTGAGGTCATCGGGCTTGGTGACGGGACGCTTGTTGTTGGTGAAGGCGCGCCAGCCGTTTTCCCAATAGGCCAGACCCTTCAAGCCGTGCGGGGCCAACTCGTTCAAAACGCCGGTGCCCACAGCGCCGTCCAGCACGTTGTAGGCGTGTTGGGCACTGCGAAACACAAAGGGCAACTCCATGGCTGCGGTGTTGGGCACGATGCCGTTAAAGTTAGAGGCGCCGCTGGAGACGATGTCGATCGTGCCTCCGCGAGTGCCGTTGATCATGGCCGCGTCATTGCCCAATTGGTTGGCCGGGAAGATGGTGATTTCCACATCGCCGTTGGTGCGTTGCTTCACCAGCTCGGCCAATTTCATGGCGGCAGCGTGTTGGCCATCGGTGGTGTTGACCGCGTGACCCATCTTCAGGTTGAACTTGCTGGCGTAGGCGCTAGAGCCGACGGCAGCTACGAGGCAGGCGAGAAGGATGCGAGAAATTTTCATGGTGTTGTCTCCTGGTTGAAAAAATGGTCGTTGAAAGAACTCAATCGGTGGGCAGCGCGTATTCGTCCGCGCTGAAGACGGTGTGAAAAACGGTGCCATCGAACATGGCAATCAAATCTTTTGAAACTTCGCGGCTTTCCAGGCGCACGGCCGAGGCCAAGGCGATCTCGATCGATTCGCGGCTGGGGTAGCGCACCGACAAGACCATGCCAAAGTGCGGGTCCGACACATCGCTCTCGACTTGGCGCAGCACGCGAACCTCTTGTGCACCGGGAAAGCGTGTCCACAAGGGCACGAGTTTTTCTCGGATGTAGCGGTTGAAGGCGTCCTCCATACCGGGTTTCACTTGGCCTTGAAAAAATGCACAGCGGATGAACATGGGGGCTTTCTTAAGGGTCAAAGGGCAGGGTGCCGCAGGGTCTGCAAGGCTTGCAGCGCCGCTTGGACCATGGTTTGCACGGGTTCGGTGATGGGCAGATGGATGACATCGGTCTCATCGGCTTGGGGTTTTTCGAGGGTCCGAAACTGGCTGTCCAGCAGGCCGGGTTGCATGTAATGCCCCACCCGTTGTTGCATGCGTTTTTGAATCAGTTCGAAATCGCCATCGAGAAAAACAAAACACACATCGCCGGCTTGCTCACGCAGGCGGTCGCGGTAGCTGCGTTTGAGCGCCGAGCAAGCCACCACGCGACCTTGCTCATGCGGCGTTGACAAATACTGGCCAATGCGGTCCAGCCAAGGCCAGCGATCGGCATCGTCAAGTGCAATGCCGGCGCGCATTTTGGCCACGCTGGCCGGCAGGTGCAGGTCATCGCCATCGACCATGTCGAGGCCCAATTGGCTGCCCAAAGCAGTGGCCATGGTGGACTTGCCGCAGCCCGAAACCCCCATCACGATGAGGCGCAAGGCAGAGGGTGTCGTCATGGCTTGCACGTCTTTACTTTTGCATTGCGGCGCATTCGGGCACCGGTGTGCGCAAGGGCTGGCCTGTTGTTCCCGCCTGCATATTGGCAAAGGCCAAATCGGCCATGGCCTGACGGGTTTCACGGGTCGCGCTGGCCATGTGCGGTGTCAGCACCACATTCGACATGCGCCAAAGCGATTCGGGCACCTGCGGTTCGTTCGCAAAAACGTCCAAGCCGGCCCCCGCGATGGTGCCGTTTTGCAGCGCCTCCACCAAGGCGGCTTCGTCCACCACACTGCCTCGCGCCACATTGATCAGATAGCCTTTGGGGCCCAAGGCTTTCAAAACTTCGGCGTTGATCAGGTGCTTGGTGCCCGCGCCGCCCGGCGTGATGACGACCAGAAAATCCACTTGTGCAGCCAAGGCGGCAGCAGAGGCAAAAAACGGAAAGCCGGAATCTGTTTTTTCGCTGCGTGCGGTGTAGGCCACATGCATGCCAAATCCCATGGCGCGTCGGGCAATGGCTTTGCCAATGCGCCCCAAACCCACAATGCCCAAGCGCGCGCCCGAGACCTTGCGGCCCAAGGCCATGGGGCCCGACGGCCATTGGCCCGCGCGCACAAATTGGTCTGCCTGCGGTATTTGTCGAGCCACGGACAAGACCAAACCCAGGGCCAAGTCGGCCACGTCATCGGTCAACACGTCGGGGGTGTGCGTCACGGGAATGCCGTGCTCGAGGGCAGCGGCGACATCCACGCCGTCATAGCCCACACCAAAGACCGAGACCACTTTGGCATTGGGCAATTGCGACAGCAGGCTGCGCGGCACACTCGCCTCACCGGTGCCCGCCACGCCCACGATGCGCGGCGCCAAAGCGGCAAAAGCAGCAGGGTCGGTCACGTGGGTCCGGTCGTGCACGGTGTACACCGTTTCCAGGGCCTGTTGGTAGAAGGGGTGGAGTTTTGCAACCGCCAAGATGTCGGGTTTGGACAAGTCAATTTTCCTGATGCAGACAGTCTGGGATAGCGCTGTCCAAGAGGGGTAAAAAAAAGCGAAAAACAGAAAAATTCTTAATTCAGGTGGTTTTGGCAATTTCCAAATTAAGGCATTCCCTGCATCCCAATCACTGGGATAGCGCTATCCTAGCGAACCCGATTGGCCCATTTTCTACGGATTAACCCTTGCCGCCACCCGTTTTACCCCCCAAGAGTCACCGTTCCACCGGTCGCGTGACCTTGAGCGATGTGGCCCGCGCAGCGGGCGTCAGCCCCAGCACGGTGTCGCGTGCCTTGCGCGGCGAAAGGTCGGTCGACCCCGCACTGATCGAGCGCGTCACGGCCACATCCCGCTTGTTGGGCTATGTGCCCGACCCGGCGGCACGGGCCTTGGCCTCGCAGCGCAGTGACCACGTGGCGATTTTGATTCCTTTGCTGTCAAACGCCTTGTTTGTGGATTTGCTCGAAGCCGCCCAAACCACTTTGCGTGCCGCTGGCTACCAAACCCTGATGGGCGTGACCCATTACGACGCCAGCGAAGAAGAACAGTTGTTGCGCGAGCAGTTGTTGCACCGGCCTGCGGGTTTGTTGGTCACCGGTTTGGACCACAACGACGCGACCCGCAAATTGATGGAGAGCAGCCAAGTGCCTTGCGTGCACTTGATGGATTTGCCTTCTGGCGACAGCGCCGAGGGCCCGTATTGCGTGGGTTTTCGCCAGACCCAAGCAGGCGCCGCCATGACGCGGCACCTCTTGTCCAAAGGCCACCGGCGCATTGCATTTGCTGCCGCCCAACTCGATCCCAGGGTGATGCAACGCCTGTACGGCTGGCGCAGTGCCTTGCAAGAAGCGGGTCTTTATGAGGCCACTTTGGAGTGGCTCAACCCGGCGCCGTCGTCGCTGGCCTTGGGCGGCGTTTTGTTTGAGCAAATCATGCGGCAACAGCCGGCAGTCGATGCCATCTTTTTTTGCAACGACGACTTGGCGCAAGGCGCTTTGATGGCGGCCTTGCGACTGGGCATCACCGTTCCAGACCGAGTGGCAATCGCGGGCTTTAACGATTTGACTGGAAGCGACCAAATGTTGCCCTCGCTCACGACTGTGCGCACCCCACGTGCCCAGATTGGACAGGCGGCTGCCCAAATGCTGCTGGCCTTGATGCGGGGTGAAGAGCCCGAGACGGCGCGATTGGATCTGGGCTTTGAAATCATCCAACGCCAAAGCACCTGAAGCCCAAAACTCGCGAGGGCCGAAGCACGCGCGCGTCCCAGATCATGAGGGCTTGGTCAGTCCCTTTTTACGGCAGGACAGCCGCTGATCAAGTCGGTCCGTGCAGCACGTTGAGCAAGGGCTCGCCCCGACTCAAGCGCCCGATGTTGTCGGCCAGTGTGGCTTGTCGGCGTTGCACCGTGCCTTGTGTCCAGCCCGACATGTGGGGGGTCATGAGCACATTGTCCAAGGCCGCAAAGTCAAATTGCGAGGGCGCGCATTCGGCTTGCGTGGGGCTGGGGTATTGGTACCAAGTGTCGATCACGGCACCGGCGATGTGGCGATGCAGCAAAGCCTCGTAAAGGGCTTTTTCATCGACCACAGAACCCCGACCCACATTCAGCAAAACGGCATCTGGCCGCATGGCCGCCAGCGCTTCGGCGTTGACAAGCCCTTGCGTGTTGGCTGTTAAGGGCAGGCTGACCACCACCGCATCACACGAACCCATGAACGCCTTCAATTCGGTGAGGGCCCAGCTGTGGTCCACCGCCGCATGGCGTACGGCACTGCGATTGGCCACATGCACCCGCATGCCCATGGCTTTGGCGCGCAAAGCGATGGTTTGCGCAATGTGGCCAAAGCCGAGCAAGCCCAGCGTTTGTGCACCCAGCTCGGTGCGCAAGGCATCAGGGCGACCCGCCCAATAAGTCCAGCGTTGTTGGCGCAAGTCTCGGTCAGCCACGGCCAAGGGCACATGGCGCATCAGCAAGGCAGCAATCACATATTCAGCGATGGCGTTTTCGTGGCCAAAGCAATTGGCCAAGGTGCAATTGGCGGGCAGCAAGCTGGTGTCAATGGCATCGGTGCCCGCAGCAGGCGCATGGAACAAACGCGCCTTGCCCGGCACGGGCATGCTGGCATTGAGCTTGATGCCAATGACCACATCGGCAGATTCATAGTGCGCGCGCTCGCCCGCTTGGTCGAGTGCATCACTCAGGTCAAACACCTGGTGCTGTGGGCTGATCAGCTGTTCAAAGCCTTGCCGAAAGTTGGCGGCGTTTTGACCATGGAAAACAATTTTCAAAGATGAAGCAGTCATGGGGTGTTGCCAAGTGGCGTGCAGAGGTCCGGGTGCTGGGCACTATGCCAGAAGCCAAGACCATGCCCTGTCCCGCGTGCAGCCGATTCAAAAGCTCAGCGACAATCGGCCCTTCAATTGTTGACCGAGATGCACACCATGGCCCAGTTAAAAAAAGTCATTCTCTTCACCGACACCGATGGCCGCGCCCGCTTTCGCGATGAGTGGGTGCCACTGACCGAGGGCACGCCGCAAAGCCAGTTGTCAGCGTTGATGGCCGCCACGGCGTGTCAGTTGCGTCAAAGTCCGGTGGGTTTTCGCAGCACCTTTCACTGCACGGGCCATCCACAGTGGTTGTTTGTGTTGGGGGGGCAAATGGAAATTTTTTTACAAGACGGCAGCTCGCGCGTGTTTGGGCCCGGTGAATTTTTTTACTCGGCCGACACCTTGCCCGACGGCGCTACGTTTGACCCCAGCGTGCATGGCCATTGGAGCCGCCAAGTGGGCCCCGAGCCTTTGGTGACCTTGTTTGTGCGCGATTGAGATTGCGAAAAAAGCTTCTTCATTCACCCAAAAAAAGAGCCAGCATCTGCGGGCTCTTTTGCTTTGAAAGTCTCTGAGGTTCAACGGCCAAAGCCACGGCCACCGCCGCCGCCGCCGCCATTTCCCCCGCGGTTGCCACCGCCGTAGCCGCCACCGCCATGGCGCTTGCCGCCGCTGGCCAAACTGTCAATGCTGGTGCGGGTGGGATCAGGTTGACCGCTGCTGCGCACCGGCTTGCGGTTGGGCAAATCCAGGCGAGCAAACTGGGTGGTTTTTAAGGGATCGATGTGGCGAGGCAATTCGTCGCCATCCAAACGGCGACGGTCTTGGCTGCCACCTTGACCCCCTTGACCGCCACGGCCGCGACCTTCTGGACGCGGGCCCCGTGGGGCTGGACGGCCTTGGCCATCCGCGCGGTTGTCAAAACGGGGATCCCCACGTTGCTCTTGGCCACGACCGCCATCACGCCCGCTTTCGCGGCGACCTTCCCCTTGACCTTCAAAGCGGGGTGCGCCTTGTGAGCCATTGCGTCGGGAGGGGGGTGGGCCGTTGCGCGAGGGACGAGCCGATCCTTGGCCTTCCCCGCGGCCTTGGCGTGCGCCGCCGCCACCGCCGTTACCGCCATTGCCGCCTGCGGCTTTGTTGTCGCGAATGCGTTGCATCATGTCTTGGCGAGCGGCCTTGGCCGCAGCCGCCATGACTTCGCGGCTGGGCGGTTTGCCCGCGCCGCCCCACAAGGTCTGACGGCCCATGGCAATGGGCTCGGCCACTTCACCGGCATCGGGGCCAAAGCCCTCGAGCATTTGCACAGGAATTTCTTGCTTGGTGAAGCGCTCGATGTCCATCATGAAGCCTTCTTCGTCCAAGCACACCAGGCTCACGGCCTCGCCGCTGGCGCCAGCGCGACCGGTACGGCCAATGCGGTGCACATAGTCTTCAGAGACATTGGGAATCTCGTAATTGACCACGTGTGGCAAATCTTCGATGTCGATGCCGCGCGCCGCAATGTCGGTGGCCACCAAGGCGCGGATCTCGCCACTCTTGAAGCCGGCCAAGGCTTGGGTGCGTGCGGTCTGGCTCTTGTTGCCGTGCAAGGCCATGGCCTTGACGCCGTTTTTGGTCAAAAAGTCGGCCACATTGTTGGCGCCAAACTTGGTGCGTGTGAACACCAAGACTTGGCTCCAGTCGTGCTTTTGGATGATGTGCAACAGCACGTCTTTTTTCTTGTTGCGTCCGACCGGGTGAATCACTTGGGTGATGCGTTGAACGGTGGTGTTGCTCGGGGTGACTTGAATGCTCTGCGGGTTTTGCAGCAGGTTGCCCGCCAATTCGCGGATCTCGTCGCTAAAAGTGGCCGAGAACAGCAGGCTTTGCTTTTCTTTGGGCACCAGCGCCAATACTTTTTTCACGTCGTGGATGAAGCCCATGTCCAACATCCGGTCGGCTTCGTCCAAGACCAAAATTTCGATGCTCGACAAGTCCAAGAAACCTTGGCCTTGCAAGTCCAGCAAGCGGCCGGGGGTGGCCACCAAAATGTCCACGCCACGTTTGATTTTGTTGATTTGCGGGTTCATGCCCACGCCGCCAAAGATCACGGTGGAGTCGAGCTTGAGGTATTTGCCATAGTCGCGCACCGACTCTTCGACCTGGGCGGCCAATTCGCGGGTGGGTGTCAATACCAAGGCGCGGATGGCTTTGCCGCCAAAGCGATTTTGGCCCGTTTCGCTCAGGCTCAGTTTGTGCAGCAAGGGCAGGGTAAACGCAGCCGTTTTGCCGGTGCCGGTTTGTGCCCCTGCCAGCAAGTCTTGTCCGGCCAGAACGGCGGGAATGGCTTGGGCTTGAATGGGAGTGGGGGTGTCGTAGCCGAGTTCGCGCACGGCTTGCATGATGGCCGGGGCCAGATTCAATTCTTCAAAGTTCATTTCATCGAGCGCCATCTCCGGCGCAGGTCTCGGCTCATTCAACTGCTGTTGGCAGTTACCAGTGTTGGCCGATAGGTCTTGGGGTGGGCATGGAAACCGCAGGCGCTTGTTTTGAGCGTTGCCTGGATCAGGCCCCAGCAGAAGTGCTGATGTTGTGGCAACTGGAGGCCGCAACGAAGCAGATTGTCGCACAAAGCCAATCTCTTCCCCACACGGCTTCATTCGTGTCTGGTTGTCACTTGCGGGTCATGGGTTCAAACCCCAATTCAAAGTGCGCGCGCGGGGTTCTAGACTGCATGCGGCTTCATCCACACACCTGCCCTGAATCAACCGAAATACCCATGAAACACTTTGACCATCGCCGCCACTTTTTGAAAGCCGCCAGCGCCGTGGCGACCACCAGTGTGTTGGGCTCAGCGTGGGCACAAGCGGGCAAATGGCCCGCGAAACCGATTCGCATTGTGGTGGCCTTTCCACCCGGCGGCTTGACCGATGCTTTGGCACGCAGCTACGGCGAACACCTGTCTGGCAAGTTGGGCGTGCCCGTGGTGGTGGACAACAAGCCGGGCGCCGGCGCCATCATTGGCATCGATGCGGCGGCCAAATCTCCGGCGGATGGTTACACGTTGGTCATGAGCACTTCGGGCACGTTTTGGCAAAACCGCATCTTGTATTCCAAGTTGCCCTACAACCTCGACAAAGACCTGACCCCGGTCACCGTGTTCCCGTCGGGCCCCTTGGTGGTGGGAATCCACGACAAAATCCCGGCCAACAACATGGCCGAGTTTGTGGCCTGGGCCAAAAAGAACCCCACTTCCATGGGCACTTACGCCCCAGGTTCTTACCCGCACATGGTGGCCGATCAGACCAACCGCACCCAGGGCACACAAATCCAGTCGGTGCATTACCGGGGTGAGGCCCCGATGTGGCTGGATGTGGCTTCAGGCCAGTTGCAAGTGGCCGTGGGCAGCTATTTGGCTTTCAATGCCGTGGCCTCACGGGGCGTGCGCCCAATTGGCGTGACCGGCAGTTACCGCTCGCCCAAGTTGCCCAACGTGCCCACCCTGATGGAGCAGGGCGACACTGCCAAGCTGGTCACTCTAGAAGGGGGCTTGCCCTTGATGGCCCCCACCGGCACCCCTGAAGCGGTGTTGAAGCTGTTGGCCGATGAAGCCGTGGCCTGGTCCAACACCGACAAAGCCGCCAAGTTGCGCGAAACCTTTGCCATTCCCAACAAACCGAAAAATTTGGCGGGTACCCGCAAAGACTGGGAGGCCGAAGTACCCGTCTGGATCAAGCTGGCGGTGGATTTGGGTATCAAGCTCGATTGATCGGGCGGTGTAGGCTGAAAATGGTTTCAAGCTGAAAAAGGTTTCAAGCCTGACCTCTTGCCTTGCGGACCAATCTGCCCATGCAGAAGTCGCGGTTTAATCTCGGCTTATGAGCAAAACAGACCAGATGAGTTTTTTCGGTTTCGAGCCCGAAGCCGGTGGGAAACCCGCCAAACCGGCCAAGGCCACGCCAGCGGTCAGCCCAACCGCCGCTTCAGTTCCCGCTGCTAAATCCACAGCCATGTCGACAGGGGAGCTGGCAACGGATGCCCAACCTAAGGATGCCGAAGCCATGGCCCAAGCGTTGGCGCAGCACCCCGACTTTCGGGTTTTGCGCCGCTTGGTGCCGCAAACCGACTACGGCAATGCGCAGGGCCAAGCGACACAGCGCGTGATCGTGCTCGACACCGAAACCACCGGGCTCGACAGCAAAAGCGAAAAAGTGATCGAGCTGGCCATGTTGTCGGTGTTGGTGGACAGCGCCACCGGTTTACCGGTCGGTCCGGTCACGGTTTATGAGTCGTTTGAAGACCCCGGCAAACCGATTCCGCCACACATCACCGAGATCACGGGCATTGACGACAGCATGGTCAAGGGACAGCGCATCGACGATGCCGCCGTGACCGCGCTGGTGCAAGCGGCCGATTTGGTTGTGGCGCACAACGCTGGCTTTGATCGCCCGTTTGTCGAGGCGCGCTGGCCCGTGTTCGCGGGCAAAGCGTGGGCTTGCTCATTCATGGGCATCGATTGGAAAAAAGAGGGCAGCGGCTCGGCGAAGCTGGAGTTTTTGGCGTCCGAGCGCGGTTGGTTTTACGACGCACACCGGGCACAGGTGGACTGCCATGCGCTTTTGCAGGTGTTGGCGTCGCCCTTGGCCGATGGGCAAACAGGGTTGTCGCGCTTGTTGGCGGGGGCAGACCAGACGCGCTACAAACTGCGCGCCACAGGCGCACCCTTTGAGTCCAAAGACAAGCTCAAAGCGCGCGGCTACCGTTGGGACGGCGAGGGCCGCGTGTGGTGGTGCAGTGTGGCCTCAGACGAATTGTTGGACGCCGAATGCGCTTGGCTGCGGGCCGAGGTGTATGGCCAGCGCAGCGCGCGCGTGCAACTCGAAGCCATGGACAGCCGGGTCCAGTTTTCCAACCGTTCGGGTCTGCTGAGCGATCGGTCGGTTTGATTTTTGCAGGGCTCGCCTGACAAGCTGGGATAATGCCGAGTTGCACACGCCGCGCCTGACTTCAGTGCAGGCTTGCGGTGCAGAGCCCACACCCTTGGGGTGCTGGGTCTCTGCCTCCATTTATTCAGGGTGATTCATGGCTCAATACGTATTTTCGATGAACCGGGTTGGCAAGATCGTGCCGCCTAAGCGTCAAATTCTCAAAGACATTTCGCTGTCTTTCTTCCCCGGCGCCAAGATTGGCGTGCTGGGCACCAACGGTTCGGGCAAGTCCACTTTGCTCAAGATCATGGCCGGCATCGACAAAGAGATCGAAGGCGAAGCCATTCCTATGGCGGGCCTGAAGATCGGTTATTTGCCACAAGAGCCCCAACTGGACCCGACTGAAACCGTGCGCCAATCGGTGGAAAACGGCATGGGCGAGATCAAAGCCGCGCAGGCCCGCCTGGAAGAGGTGTATGCCGCTTACGCCGAAGAAGACGCTGACTTTGACGCTTTGGCGGCTGAGCAGGCCAAGCTGGAGGCAATCATCGCCACCGCCGGCGATGCCTCGGACCACCAACTTGAAATCGCCGCCGACGCACTGCGCCTGCCCCCATGGGACGCCGTGATCGGCAACCTCTCGGGCGGTGAAAAACGCCGTGTGGCACTCTGCCGTTTGCTGCTGTCGCGCCCCGACATGTTGCTGCTGGACGAGCCGACCAACCACTTGGACGCCGAATCGGTGGATTGGTTGGAGCAGTTTTTGCAGCGCTTCTCGGGCACCGTGGTGGCCATCACCCACGACCGTTACTTCTTGGACAACGCCGCCGAGTGGATATTGGAACTCGACCGTGGCCACGGCATCCCCTACAAAGGCAACTACTCCAGTTGGCTGGAGCAAAAAGAAGCCCGATTGGAGCAAGAGCAGCGCACCGAAGACGCCCGCACCAAAGCCATGAAGAAAGAATTGGAGTGGGCCCGCGCCAACCCCAAAGGCCGTCAAGCCAAGAGCAAGGCCCGTTTGGCCCGCTTCGAAGAGCTGAGCGACTACGAATACCAGCAACGCAACGAAACACAGGAAATTTTCATTCCGGTGGCCGAGCGTCTGGGCAACGAGGTGTTTGAGTTCAACAACGTCAGCAAGTCGTTTGGCGACCGCATGCTGATCGACAACCTGAGCTTCAAAGTACCTGCGGGCGCCATTGTGGGCATCATCGGCCCGAACGGTGCCGGTAAGTCGACGTTGTTCAAACTGATCTCGGGCCGTGAGCAACCTGACAGTGGTGAAGTCAAGATTGGCCAGACCGTGAAGATGGCCTTTGTGGACCAGAACCGCGACGACTTGGACAACAACAAAACCGTCTGGGAAGACGTCTCGGGCGGCTTGGACATCATCAACGTGGGCAAGTTCCAGATGGCCAGCCGTGCGTATTGCGGCCGCTTCAACTTCAACGGCGGCGACCAGCAAAAGAAGGTCGGCATGTTGTCGGGTGGTGAGCGCGGCCGTTTGCACCTGGCCAAAACGCTGATCGAAGGCGGCAACGTGTTGTTGCTGGACGAACCCTCCAACGACTTGGACGTGGAAACTTTGCGTGCGCTGGAAGACGCGCTGCTGGAGTTTGCCGGCTCGGTCATGGTCATCAGCCACGACCGCTGGTTCTTGGACCGCATCGCCACCCACATCTTGGCTGCCGAAGGCGACAGCCAGTGGGTGTTCTTTGACGGCAACTACCAAGAATACGAAGCCGACAAGAAAAAGCGTCTGGGCGAAGAGGGCGCCAAGCCCAAGCGCGTGCGCTTCAAGGCTTTGAAGTAAGTCCTGTCTTGGTCATACAAAACGGGCCCTGCGGGGCCCGTTTCTTTGGGTGGGGAACTTCAGGGCCCCATGGCCCCAAAGCCCCACTGCCTCATATCAGTCTTAGGGTTTGCTCAGCTTGGCCCGCGCTTTGTCGGCCCACAGTTGCAGGTTGTCGAACAAATCTTTTTGGCTGAACGAACAGCTCTCGCCGCTGAACAGGGCGCTGGCCTCGATGCGGTCCAGCAAATCGCCCAGCACCACCCCGAACTTGTCGGGCAAGGGCAGGCTGGCGGCACCACTGCGCCATTGCCGAATCATTTCTGCTTGTGCCAAGTCGCCACGCGTGCAGGCGGCCAGTGCATCGGTCATGCGGGACAAGATCTCAAGGTCGGCTCTCATGGGCAAAAGGTCTCCTGCAAAGCCCGTTGCATGGCGCGTGGGCACCCGCATCAGGGGTTGATTTCGAGGCGACAATCATGCCCCATGAAAGCCAAATCTCTCAAACCCATGCGTCTGGAAGACATTTTGTTCAGCCAGGGCTTTGGCACCCGACGTGTCTGTGCCGGCTTGGTGCAGCAAGGCCATGTGCAAGTGCAGGGCGAAACGGTGACCGATGCCGGTGAATTTTTCGACGTGCAAGACCTGCACTTCAGTGTGCAAGGCACCCCCTGGCCTTTCAAAGAGCACGCCTATGTGCTGTTGCACAAGCCAGCGGGTACCGAGTGTTCGCAAAAACCCTCCACCTGGCCCAGCATTTACACCTTGTTGCCGGCACCTTTGCGACAGCGCCCGCAAAAAGCCGCGGTGCAGGGCGTGCAGGCGGTGGGCCGGCTGGACCAAGACACCACCGGCTTGCTGCTGCTGACCGATGACGGTCAATTTATCCACAAAATGAGCTCGCCCAAACACCATGTGCCCAAGGTGTACGAGGTCACCACCAAACACCCCATCACGCCGGACATGGTGCACAAATTGTTGTCGGGCGTGGTGCTGGAAGACGACCCCAAGCCGGTCAAAGCGGCGGCCTGTGAGGCGGTTGACGAATGCCATTTGAAGCTCACCCTGACCGAGGGCAAATACCACCAAGTCAAGCGCATGTTGGCGGCCGTGGGCAATCGGGTCGAGGGCTTGCACCGCTCTCAGATAGGCGGTTTGGTGTTGGGCGATTTGGCGCAAGGTCAGTGGCGCTGGTTGACGCCAGAAGACTTGGCTTTGCTCAAGTCTTGATCGGAGGTAGTGCCGCGTAAAACCCCTGCAGGGCTTGCGCCACGGCGTCGGGTTGATCGCGGTGCGGCGCGTGCCCGCAGTGGGCCAACTTGAGCAATTGGGCGTGTGGCACAGCACGGGCTATGTCATCGATCTGGGCCATCGTGCCGTAGGGATCGTCCGTGCCTTGAATGGCCAGCAGCGGCGCTGAAATGCGGTGTAAATCGCCTCGGATGTCAAACGAGCGAAATCCTTCACTCAGCCACACATCGTTCCATTGCCAAAAGGCACCCTCCACATCGGCATGAAAAGCGGCGAGTTTTTGGCGCAGGGGGCCTTGGCCAAAAGCGTCTCGTGCGGCCTGGATGGCTTGGATCGACACGTCTTCCACCATCACATGCGGCGCCATCACCACGCAGCCCGCCACGTCAAATTGGCTGGCATGCAGCAGTGCGATGGTGCCGCCATCCGAGTGGCCCAACAGCATCGGACGCCGGATATCCAGGGCCTCCAATAAAGCAGGCAAAACATCCAGTGCCTCGCGGTGCATGTAGTCGGGCAACAAGCGGCCTTGCCGTTGTCCGTCGACCTGGCGTGAAGGGCCCCGGACATCGGCCACAGGATCAGATTGGCCATAACCTTGCCGCGAATAGACCCAAGCCGAACAGCCGAGTAATTGACAAATTTGAGCAGGCCAGTCACGCCATAAGCGCACGCTGCCCAGACCTTCATGCAAAAACACGATGTCGGGTGCGCCCGTGCCTTTCGGGTTGGCCAAGTGCAGAACTTCTAAATGCTTCCCCAGTATGCTGATTTTTGAAGGTGAATTGATCTGCATCTGTTTTCCAGTGAGGGCGTGGCGATTACACTGTGCACCGATTTTGAAAGCAATTTGTGGATTTTTCTTACCAATTTCGCCAATTTGTTGTTTTTGGACTCTTGCTGCTGGGAGGGCAAATCGCCAATGCCCAAACCCCGGCGCCGGTGTTTGTCTTGAACTCGCTGGATGGCAATGTCAGTGTGGTCGATCCGGTCACTTGGACCGAGAAAAAACGCATTCCGACGGGCAAAGAGCCGCACCATCTTTATTTGACGCCCGATGAGAAATCCGTCATCGTGGCCAATGCCCTGAGCGATTCCTTGACCTTCATTGACCCGCGCACGGCCGAAGTGCAGCGCACCGTGACGGGTATTTTGGACCCTTACCATTTGCGTTTTTCTCCGGACATGAAATGGTTTGTGACAGCGGCCAACCGCCTCGACCACATCGACATTTACCGTTGGGACGGCAAAAATCCAACCTTGGTCAAGCGCATCGCCACGGGCAAAACCCCCAGCCATCTTTGGATAGACAGCAAGAGCACCACCATTTGGTCCACCATGCAGGACAGCAACGAACTGGTCACCATCGACTTGGCCACGCAAACCCTGAAAAGCCGAGTGCCCACGGGCCCCATGCCGGCCGACGTATTTGTCACGCCGGATGACAAAACCCTGTTGGTCGGTCTCACGGGCGGCAATGGTGTGGAGGTGTACGACGTGAGTGCGGGCCCCCCCCGCAAAGTGAAAACTTTGACCACCGGGAAAGGCGCCCACGCCTTTCGTGCGATGGGCGACCGCAAGCATGTGTTTGTGAGTAACCGCGTGGCCAACAGCATCAGCCAAATCGACTACACCACCCTGCAGGTGGTGGCCACCTTGCCCGGACCTTCTGGCCCCGACTGCATGGAGGTGAGCAAGGACGGTAAAACCTTGTTGGTGGCTTCTCGATGGGCCCAAAAACTCTCCGTGATCGACATCCCCTCACGCAAATTGGTGCGACAGGTGAATGTGGGCAAGTCTCCTCACGGCGTGTGGACCTTGGACCATGCGGGCCGTTACTGAGCCCCTTCGCAGTCGGCTTCAGGCCAATATGGCCGTCGTGGCCATTTCGGTTTTTTCTGTTTTCGCAGCGCCCACCTTGCCGGCCCACGGGCAAACAGCGCCCCCCGCTTGTACGCGACCTGTCTACCTGACTTTTGACACCGGTCACATGGGAACCGCGCCCCTCATTGCAGAGGTGCTGCAGCGCCAGCAAGTGCGCGTGACATTTTTTGCGGCGCACGAAAAAACCCAACAAGGCGATGGCTCTCTAGGCCAGCACTGGGCCCCTTGGTGGAAAGCCCGCGCAGCCGAAGGGCATGCGTTTGCTTCCCACACGTGGGACCACGCTTATTGGCGCGCCGACATCACCGACGGCGGGGCAGCTCAGTTTCGCATCCGGCCCAGCGCCGGCGCGCAAGCGGGGCAAAACTTGTTGTGGAGCGCCAAGACCTACTGCGACAACTTGCGCCAGGCGGCCACCCGCTTGCAGGTCTTGACGGGGCAAGCCCCCTTGCCTTTGTTTCGCGCGCCAGGGGGCAAAACATCACCGCGCCTGTTGGCTGCGGCCAAACAGTGTGGCTTTGAGCATGTGGGCTGGGCCGATGCCGGATTTTTGGGTGACGAGTTGCCCAGTGACCGTTACCCCAACGCGCAGTTGCTGCAAAAGGCCTTGCGCAACATCAGGTCGGGGGACATCTTGATGGCCCATTTGGGCATCTGGTCGAGACAAGACCCTTGGGCGCCTGCGGTCTTGGAACCCCTGATCGAAGGGCTCAAGGCGCGTGGCCTGTGTTTTGCCACTTTGCGGGAACACCCTGCGTACCGTGAGTGGACTTTGCGCCACCCCCTGCAACTCGCCATCGATACCCGATAATTCCGGCATGGACGCATGGCGAGATATTTTTGCTGGGTTGCAACAGTCCCTTTTTGAAGCGGTGGTACTGCCCATCACATTTGCGATGGGCCAAGGCAACTTGCTCGAAAAAGCCTATGAAGGCACCGGTTGGCTGGTGGTGGGTTTGTTGCAAATTGCGGTCATGTTGGTGGTGATCGGGCCGCTGCAAAAGTGGTGGCCGGCTGAATCTCAAAAAGACGCTCAGGCCATCCGCATCGATGTGCTTTACACACTGATCCACCGGCTGGGCTTGTTCAAGCTGGGCATGTTTTTCACCTTCGATTACGTATTTGAACAAGGCTGGGGCACTTTGCGCAGCCTGGGCTGGCCGACCTTTCATTTGGACGCAATTTGGCCAGGTGTGACCGATGTGGCGTGGGTCAGCTTTGTCTTGTATTTGGTGGTCTTTGACTTCGTCAACTATTGGATTCACCGCGCGCAGCACCAATCCAATTTTTGGTGGTCCTTGCATGCCCTGCACCACTCTCAGCGCCAGATGAGCATGTGGACCGACAACCGCAACCACTTGCTCGACGACATCTTGACCAGTCTGATTTTGTCTTTGGTCGCCGTCATCATTGGGGTCGGCCCGGGTCAATTTGTGGCGCTGGTCGCGCTCAGCCAGCTGAGTGAAAATTTTCAGCACGCCAATGTGCGCATCTGGTTTGGCCGCATCGGCGAGCGCTTGTGGGTCAGCCCGCGTTTTCACCGCCGGCACCACAGCATTGGCATTGGCCACGAATTTCAACGCTCAGGCCGTGTGGTTTTGGGCGGCTGCAACTTCGGCGTGTTGCTGCCTTGGTGGGACATGCTATTTGGCACGGCAGATTTCCAAGTCAGGTTTGATCCCACCGGGGTCCGCGACCAAGTTGAGCAAGGCCGTGACTATGGGCGAGGTTATTGGGCGCAGCAGTGGCAGGGGCTGTTGCGCCTGGTGGGCAAAGCCTGATGGGCGCTTTGTGCAGTGCCCGCGCCTGAAAATGGGTCCGTCCATTTTGCTGGTCCATTCGGCCCGTCCACTTGGCCCTCACTGAGCATGAAACTCTTGATCGATTCTTTTTGGCGTGCGGCGATGTATTGCGTTTACCCGCGGGTGGTGGGCTTGTCGTTTTTGCCGCTGGTGCTGATCGTGGCCTTGTCTTGGGGCCTGGGCTATGCCTATTGGGACACGGCGGTTTCAAGCGTACGGGCTTGGCTGGAAGTATCCAGTTGGCTCACAGTGGTTTGGCGCTGGCTTGAAGACATTGGCTTACCCGACCTGAAAACCGTGGTGGCCCCTTTGGTGGTCATTCTTGCGGTCACGCCTTTGGTGGTGGTGGCTTCCTTGTTGGCAGTGGCCTTGTTGATGACACCTGCGCTGGCCAGATTGGTGGCCGATCGGCGCTTTCCAGACCTGCAGCGCAAACAAGGCAGCACTTGGCTGTATGGCATGGTTTGGACTTTGCTGTCTCTCTTGTTGGCGCTGGGGGCCTTCTTGTTAACGCTCCCCTTGTGGCTGGTCCCTCCCTTGGCCATGCTGCTGCCCGCGCTCATTTGGGGTTGGTTGACTTACCGCGTCATGGTGGTCGATGTGTTGGCCGAATTTGCCAGCACCGAAGAACGCCACGTGTTGATGGACCGTCACCGCATGAGCTTGCTCAGCATGGGCGTGATCACCGGCTTGATGGGGGCGGCCCCGAGTTTGGTATGGGCCTCGGGGGCTTTGTTTGCGGCGGCCTTTGTCATCTTGGTGCCGGTGGCCATCTGGATCTACACCTTGGTGTTTGCGTTTTCTTCGCTGTGGTTCGCCCATTACACGCTGGCCGCCTTGCAGGCTTTGCGCCAAGAGCCTTACACCACGGCCGCTACTGCCGCTGCCTCAACCTTTGCATCTGCCCACCCATTCGCCAAGCCCAGCGAAGACGCCGTGCCCCCTTCGCCGCACACACAAGCCCGGTGGGCGCCACTGGCTTCTGACTCTGCAAACGGGCGTCCCGACATCACCGATGTCGAGTCCCGCCCCAGTCGCTGAACCTCGAAAGAAAGTTTTTCCAATGGCCCCCACTTTTGGTCTGATCATCATTGGCGATGAAATCATGTCCGGCAAACGTGCCGACAAACACATGCCCAAAGTCATCGAATTGATGTCCGCACGAGGCCTGAACTTGGCATGGTCCGAGTATGTGGGGGACTCCCCAGAGCGCATCACGCAGACCTTGACGCGTGCCTTGGCTTCGGCCGATGTGGTGTTCAGTTGTGGCGGGATCGGGGCCACCCCCGACGACCATACCCGCCAATGTGCGGCCAAAGCATTAGGCGTTCCCTTGCTGCTGCACCCAGAGGCCAAACGGCTCATCCAAGAACGCATCCAAGACACGGCCAAAGAGCAGGGACTGCCCTACGAACCCGATCGGCCAGACAACCTGCATCGTCTGAACATGGGTGTTTTTCCAACGGGTGCGCGCATCATCCCCAACCCCTACAACAAGATCCCGGGCTTCAGTTGCACAGGCCCCGGCGGCGGCGCAGTTCACTTTGTGCCGGGTTTTCCGGTCATGGCTTGGCCCATGATCGAATCGGTGCTCGATGGCCAATACCGTGCTCACTTTCAGCGCGATGCTCACTTGGAAAAGTCGGTCATCATTTTTGGTGCGATGGAGGCCACGCTGACCCCCTTGATGGAAAGCATTGAAGCGGCCCACCCAGGCGTCAAGGTTTTCAGTTTGCCCAGCGTTGACCACCCCCAATGGGGGCGTCACATCGAGTTGGGCGTGAAG
>JACCEE010293437.1_pt1 | contig 19708 bp, 20 predicted proteins | sample 7449931 | NCBI WGS metagenome assembly JACCEE01 (sample SAMN15323457, study PRJNA562643) | freshwater metagenome | isolation source: river surface water | place: USA:Blue River Watershed | collected 2017-08-19 | reverse complement strand
CAGCAACAAGCCGCCCTTATGGACAAGGTGGCTAATGCAGGGGCGAAAGGGTTGGAAGCGCAAATGGCAACAGGAGTGATGCAGTGAGTGGACTTTTAATTGGGGCCTTATTGGTCATATGTGTTGCTTTATTTGTTGGCTATCGAATTAAGCATGTTGAGTGTGAAGACCTCAAGCAGTGCAGAGCTAATGACTTCATGCAATTCAACATAACTAAAGAGCAATTGCTTGCAAGTCAGAAAGAGGTTGATGAGCTCAGAGCTGAATTAATTCTGGCGAAATCGCCAGAATTAGAAGATCAGGAAACAGGAAATTTTGTACGCACAAGAAAGCTACAGCGAGCCACACCAGAAACCTACCGCAATTTGTTTGACCTGGATGTGAATGGCCAGCGAGTGCTTGAGCATCTGACCACCGTGTTCTGCCGTGATGCTTTTGCATCAACTGACCGGGAAACCAATTACCGACTAGGCCAGCACAGCGTTATCAATTTCATTATCAACAACATCAATCAGGCTAACCATCCGAACTATAAGGAAGAAGTAAATGACTGAAGAATTGCAAACACAAGAAACAACCGAGCAAACCCAAACTTCTACACTGGGTGGTGGTCATGAGGGTGAAATCCAGGATGGTGGCGATCAGACCAGCCAGGAAACCCAACAGCCATCTGGCGCACCTGAATCAATTGATGGCTATGAAGTGCAGGTGGAAGGTTTTGACTTTGATGAGTTCAAGGCAATTGAAGAAAACCAAGCGTTTTTAGAGCGTGCACGTGAAGCCGGACTGGACAACAAAAGCCTGAACTTCTTGCTTGGTGAATATAACCAGCTGATCCCACAGCTCATGCAGGCCAATGCAGCTTTGGACAACGAGTCCACTGTGCAAACCATGAAAGAGGCATGGGGTGGTGAAGCAGATCAAAACTTCGGTTTTGCCCAATCTGCAGCAAACAATCTTATTCAAAACGGCGTACTCACGGCTGAAGAAGTGAATAACCCAAGTTTTGGCAACAATCCACTGGTGTTGAAGATGGCTGCCTACTTTGGCCAGCAGCTTAGTGAAGATGTACCGCCGTCAAACACACAGCAAAGTGGCAGTGACGATATTCAATCATTGTTGAAGTCGGAAGCATATTTGAATGACAAGCATCCAGACCATGCTCGTGTGTCTGCTCAAGTTCAAAAATGGTACCAGCGACAATATAAGTAACGGAGCAGTAAGCTATGGCTAATGAAAACAAGATTACAGCGGCCTTTGTGCAGCAATTCCATGACACCTATGAAGTTGCAGCAATGCAAGAGGATTCGCGACTTCTTAAAACTGTTGTGAATCGTGGGAAAATTACGGGTGAGTCATTCACGATTAACGATATGGGGCAGGTAGAAATGCAAGCCTCTGGTAACCGCTTTGCACAAACGGTTTTAACAATTCCGGATGCTGGTGTACGTACAGCATTGATGTCTGATTGGGATCTTTTCATCCCGATTGAACCGCGTGATTTGCCTAAACTAAAAGCGAATCCACAAGATAAGTACATGAAGAATCTTCTCAGTGCACGTAACCGTAAAATCGATGACATCATTTATCAGGCATTGATTGGTGGCGTAACACGTACGGTTGTAAGTGATGCCGGTGCCAAAACGGTATCAACTGTGAACTTGCCGAATACCCAGATCGTTCTTAATGGTTTTGGTACGTTGAAGCAAAAAATCATTAAGGCAAAATCACTTTTCCGTAAAAATGAATGTGATGATCAGAATGGTGAAAATCTATACATGCTGTACACAGCAGACATGATGGAAGTTTTCCTTAATGACACCACTTTAACCAACGCAGATCATCTAAAAGTTAAAATGCTGCAAGAAGGTAAAGTAGGTACTAAATGGCTTGGTGTGGAGTGGATCCCATATGAAAAAGTCAACAATGGTGCCGGTGGTGCAACCGAGGCGCGAACTGCGATGTATTGCGGTACAGCTTTGCATTTTGGCGACGCTGATATTACTGGTTTCGATATCTCAACTCGTCCAGATTTGAAAAATATCAAACAGGTTGGTGGTGTTCACTCGTTTGGTGCGGGACGTGCCAACGAGGTCAAAGTAGTTGCGATTGACTACACGCGAGCTACTTAATTAGAAACTTGGCCTCATGCCTGACAGGTGTGGGGCTTTTTTATTCTTTATGGTTGAAATTTTATTATCTGATCCAATATTAAATTTCAAATTAAACAAAAGAGTAAGAAGCAAAATGAGTTACGCAGAAATTCAACAACGGTTAAAAGAAGAACGCCAAATATTGGCGATGCATAAAAAAAATCTAGAGGATTTCATAGAGCAAGGTTACAAAGACTTTGTAGATGAAGACACGCTACGTGAAATGCTTCTGAAGAACGAATCTGTCGTGGAAAAACACAACCTGGAATTCAATCGATTAATTTCAGAGGTCAGTTTATCCGGGCAAAAAATTACCAGCCTTAATCTTGAGCTAAGGGACTTCATTATTAAAAATGGTAAGCCATAGGCAATTATCACTCAGCTTTAAACACAGCAAACCACCATTAGATGCCGTCTATCTTTTGAGATAGGCGGTTTTTTAATGGATAAAAATTATGGCTACATATATCAAGCCGGGCTTCAATGCCATCTTTAACGATAAGACTACATTCACCAGTGAGGAATATTATCTCGATAACCAGAGTTCTCCAGCATTGGGTTTGTGGGTTGGTGTTACTGGTGCAGGACCTGTCTATGTCGATGTGAAAGGAAACGATGGTGTGTGGCGTACATACCCTGAATTGACCTTCACCACCACTACAGCACAGCTCATCAATGTAAAACGCGGCTGGGTTCGTTTCCGTTTTGCTGCTGCGGCTGCAACTACACTAGAGGTGTCTGCATGAGTTCAATTGCTCAACCAGTTGCACGGTCAGTATCGCGGTCTGTACTGGCTGGGCAGCGAATGAATCTCGGTTATCTGATCCGGTCTATGTTCTCCAACTCAGAACAAGGCTTCGCCTACGACCCTAATGACCTAACCACACTCTACCAAGATGCAGCAGGAACCATTCCAGTGACAGGTGCAGGTCAGCCTGTAGCAATGATGACTGATATATCAGGTAATAATCATATTGCAATACAAACGCAATCTGGTTTACGACCTCCACTTCAAAAAGACGCTACGACTGGTTATTACTATCTATGGCCTGATGGTGCTGATGATTTTCTTGTTATAAGCGCAGTTAATTTCACTGCTACTGACAAATTAAGCTTGTTTATCGCAGAACGCACGGAAAAACTAAACGCACTTAGTTCACTTATTGAAACCGGATCAAATTATACAAATCCAACAGGTGGTTTTGGATACTTTACCCCTGGCGTTGCAAGTACAGAAGCATCAGCAAAAACCATCAGTGGCGGTATTTCTGGTGGTGGCGGTTATTGGAACTTTGGTATTGTTAACACAAATAGCGGCTGGAATAGAGTCAGCACGATGCAGTTCGATATGTCGTCTGCAATAAAAGACCAGCAAGCAAAAATACGAGTAAATGGCGTACAACTACCTACGCCGACATCTGCGACTACAGTTGTAGTTGGCAGCAAGTTCGGGAACAACCCCGTTTATATCGGAAGACGTAATGGAACGTCTATTCCGTTCGGTGGAAGAATTTACGGCATAGTTTGTATCGGGCGCTTAACAACAGCTTCAGAAACACTAGCCATTGAGAGAGAGTTTGCAAAACGAGTAGGGGTGGTCTTATGAGTGAAGCTTATAATCTTTCCGTTGTAAGTATTATTTCTGAGCAGTATCGTGCAGATATGAACAAGATCGCTGAAATGTATGGATGCGGTGATAATAATCTCACTGTAAAGTTATCCGATGTAAATGGTAACATTTTCTGGGGATGTCATGCATATTGGCGTGTCGATCACTACGAAGAATTTACTAATCTAGAAAAACGTACATTGATGTTTAGTCAGTTCCAGCAAGAACAGCAAGACTTGTTTAATACTGCACTGGCTTCACTTTATGAGCGTACTGTATTGGATGGTAATGCGCAGGAGAACTGGCACGCTGCACTGGCTGAGCTTGGTTTGAGTGTGGTGGAAGAACCTCAAACCTAAATACACAGCAAACCAATCCTTAAAACCCCTCAAGATCAGTAAAACTTGAGGGTTTTTTTATGACAACAACAAAAGTATCCATCTGTAATGAAGCGCTAAGCATGATCGGTGCTTCGCCTATCCAGTCTTTTGAAGATCGAACCGAAAACGCACGGCGCATGGCATCCATCTATGACGGATCGCGCAAGGCATTATTGCGCATGCATCCGTGGTCATTCGCTAAAAAGCGCGTGCAACTCTCGCCAGTGACCACTCATCCGAGCTTTGGTTATGCCAATGCTTTTCCTTTGCCGGCGGACTTTGTTCGGATTATCGATACCGGTGTGCAGGAATACGAAGTGGAAGGACGTTATATCCTATGCAATGCAAATCTGGTGAATCTTGTCTACGTGTCTGACAACGACAACGAGGAAACATGGGATTCACTGTTTGCTGAGTGCATGGCGCTGTATCTGGTGAACAAGATCGCCAAGGCGATTACAGGTAGCAATGCTGAGGCTGATAGTGCATGGAGCAAGCTACAAGGAATGCTGAAGCAGGCACGTGCAATCAATGGCCAAGAACGCCCCGCACAAGACTTTGCAGCGGATGACTTCCCATTACTTATGAGGGTTCGCTACTAATGAAACGGACGATTATTAAGAATAACTTCAGTGCTGGCGAACTGGCACCTACACTCTACACACGTACGGACATTCAACAGTATAGCAATGGGGCTAAGACGCTCACCAATGTCATCCCACTGGTTGAAGGTGGTGTGCGTAAACGTCCGGGTACTTTCTTTCTGGCTGAAAAGGCAGGAGCAGTACGCCTGATCCCATTTGTGGTGAGTTCTGAAAACTCATTCATGCTGATTCTAAAAGCAGCATCAATTGAAGTGTTTAACCCGCGAACCAAAACCGTTGTGGCCACACTGGTAACGCCGTACACAGCCGCACAAATACCAGATATCCAGTTCGTGCAGTACCGCTATGAAATGTTCATGACGCACAAGGATGTTCCAGTGCAGCGGTTTAGATCGTCTGAGGATTTTACAAATTGGGAAATGGCGCAGTTTGGTTTTGCACACCCGCCACTTGATTCAGATAATGCCAGGTCGCCCTATCGCAAGGGGGCTTCAAGCAGCAAGGAATTAGGACGGAAAGTCACATTTAATGCACGTGCAGTTCCGACATGGAGCAGCACTACAGCATACCTTGCAAATGATGAAGTTAAAGTTGTTTATACCGTAGCGGTTGATGGCTGGTTTCCAAAAACAGTTACTGAATACTATAAAGCACTACTGGATAGCACAAGCAAAAATCCGCGCACAGAACCAACTTATTGGGAGTTGTTGGCCGATTCTGGGAATGATGTTTTTTCAGCTGCAGATGTTGGTAGTTATATTGAAATCAATGGCGGGATTATCAAAATCACGCGGTTTATTGATGAGAATAATGTAGGTGGTGAGGTTGTAAAAAAACTGGATTCAACCATTGAAGCAATTGAACGCTCATGGTTGATCACACCGCCGGCGTTTAATGCAACAAATGGTTATCCGCGATGCTGTACCTATTATAAGCAGCGCCTTGTACTTGCGAATATCAACAAGGCACCCAACAAAATCTGGTTTAGTGCGGTGGGCGGCAATGGCAACTTTTTGGAAACAACAGATGATGCGGACGCATTTAGCATTGTTTCTGCATCTGGCTTATCAAACAGCATTTTGTTTCTTGAAGCGCAGCGCGGTGTAGTGTGTCTGACTTCTGGTGGTGAATATCTTGTAGATTCAACTGGAACACTAACCCCAACCACTGTGAGCATTACAGAGCATACGGCTTTTGGTGCTTATCCAGTCACACGACCAGAGCGTATTGGTGGTGAGTTGCTATTCGTACAGCGCGGTGGAGAGCGTTTGCGTGCTATCTCATATCGCTATGAGGTGGATGGCCTGGTGTCGCCTGAAGTCAGCTCTTTGGCTTCACATATTGGCGAGATCCACGGCGGTATCAGCGCCATTTCATATCAACAGGAACCAGAGTCAATCGTGTGGTGTGTCTTGGGTGATGGCAAGGTGGCGAGCATTACATTTAACCGAGATCAAGAGGTGTTGGCATGGGCACAGCATGATTTTGGTGGAACGGTTTTAAGCATGTGTTCTATGCCGACTCAGTTGGGTTCAGACCGTAGTTTTATGCTGGTACAGCGCTCAAACATAGTATGTCTTGAGGAGCTGTCATTTGATGCTTATGTAGATTCACAGCGTAGCGTAACACTAGCAAGCCTGACAGTTGCAAAGCCTGCTTACCTGTCAAACCTGAGTGCATATCAGGTCAATGCTGAATCCATTTATGAAGTGTCATTTATCGATACTGGGGCAAATATCGAATTTCCTTCAGATCTGCTCAATAGCACTGTGAACTTTGGCCAGTCGTTTGAATGTGTGGCTGAGATATTCCCACCAGAGCTGAATCAGAATCCACTGTCATCCACATTTGATAAGGCGAAAATTAACCGTGTGGCATTGTTCTTCAATAAGACATTAGCGCCAATGATTAATGATGAATTGGTTGAGTTGTTTACCTTTGATGACAATCCAATGGAAGCGCAGAAGCCATATAGCGGCATTCATATGCTGGAAGCCGGTGCATGGAATGACTGGTACAAAACCCCTTTAATCATTTCACACAACAAACCGCTACCGTTTCATCTGCAAGCTATCACCATGCAAATGTCGATCAATGAGAGATGATATGAAGGTACGTGCAGCAAACTTGAATGATGTGCCGACTCTGGTTGAGTTCGGCGCAGCATTTATCCAGGAATCCCCAAATTATCACGGCCGCAATTACTCAAGCGAACATGCGGCCAAACACTATGAAGAACTGATCAAGGGCAATGGTGTGCTTTTGGTCGTGGAGCATGATGGCCAGTTATGTGGTGGCTTTGCTGGTGGTATTGGCAAGGATTGGTTTAGTGGGGAAAAGACCGCTTTTGATTATGTGATGTATGTGAAGCCGGAATTTCGCAAGAGCCGAACAGCCTATCTACTGATTCAAACTTTCATTTCTTGGGCGCGTTTAATGGGTGCTGACCGTATCCAGTGCGGCACCACCACCGGTGTTGAATCCAATGCCTGTATCAAGCTTTACAAGCACTTCGGTTTTACCGAGTTCGGCACAGTTTTAAACATGGAGCTAAAGGCATGAGCGAGATTATTGCACCTGAAGATGCTGGGCTTTTAACGGCTTTCTTAACTGATATTCATCGCCAATCATATCTTTCCGCAGCTTTGACCCTTCAGGATGGCTTGAAGGATGGAATTGATAGTGGAGAGGTGCAACCAGCCGACATATCTGTGGTCAATCATTTTTCCAAAGGTGTTTATCTTCGTGAATTTAGAGCCAAGGCTGGAACATTAGCTGTAAGCAAGATGCACCGTACAGAGCATTACATCATTTTCCTGTCAGGCTCTGTAAGTATTGCGACAGATGAGGGTGTTGAATTGGTCAAGGCTCCATGTATTGCTAAAACCACACCAGGCACAAAGCGAGTCGCTTATTTCCACGAGGATTCTGTTTGCATCACGATTCATCCAACTGAATTGAATGATGTTGATCAGATCGAAAAAGAGATCATTGTTCCGGACGGGAAAGAAGAAGAATTCTTAAATTCAATTGGTCGAAGTATTGAGGAGCTTATTTCATGTCATGGGTAGCGGTAGCAGCAGCGGCAGCGGTCGCAAGCACAGCCATCACAGGTTATTCAGCTTATACGGCAAACAAGACTGCGGAGAAACAAGCCAAAGCCGATGCTAATGCACAGGCGGCACAGGGGCGTTTAGAAGCTGAGCGTATCCGTAAGCAAAAGGAAAAAGTGCAATCAGCAGCACGTGCAGCAGCAGCCGGAAATGGATTGGATGTTAAAGAAGGTACCGCTGTAGTCATCAATGACAACATCGAGCAGGCAGCCAACTATGATGCAAACATGGCCGAGATTACGGGGTTCAATTCATCACAGCGCCTGCAGGCTGAGGCAAGTCAGTATGGGAAAAATGCGAGCATGTCGGTTCTATCAGGTGTTGCTAATACGGCAGCGGTTGGCGCTAAGGGATATGCAGATGCCAAAAAAGCAAATGGGTGGAAGTAATGGCTAAGATTCCTATGGGTAATTTTGGCAATGCGATGCCGCAGGTTGAACGTATCCGCATGCCACAAGACCAGACCGGTGAGATGCTGGCTGGAACACTGAACAATGTTTCTCAACTGGCTGGGAAACGTGCCGAGGAAATCAACAAGCAGCAGATTGAACAGGAGCTTGCGCAAAAGCAGCTGATTGAAGCCAATGACAAACGTGCACAGCAAGAAGCCAAAGTGAAGGTTGATGAGGTATTAACGACTGAGGCATCCGAACAAGTCACATTACTAAAAAATGACTTGGCCAATGGTCGGCTGACTGCGGATCAGGCACGAACTCAGTGGAATGAGTGGAACACAAAGCGATTTGAAGAACTCAAACCAGAGATTCCTTACTTTGCCCATCAAGACTTTCAGAAGTATTGGAAGTCACAATCTGATAATCAGACACAGAGCTTTTTGCCGTTGCAACTGCAGGCAGATACTCAAAAGGATTATCAGTTGCTAGAGCGTGCAACCACGATTGCCACACGATTGCCACCGGATCAGCGTGATCAATATCTGGAAGGCTATTTGGTCAATGCCAATATTCCGGAAGCCAAAAAGACCGAGTACCGTACCAAACTGAAAACTGACAGTGATGCGCTAAATATTGAAGATCGTATCCTGACCTCAGTTGAAGCAAGTGACATCACATCACTGCAAGCCATCTCTACCGATTTGGATAATGGGAAGTATGCCTATATCGATGGTCCAAAGGCACAGCAATACAAAGCATCCATTTCAAGCAAGATTGCCACCATTCAAAACCGGGTGGAGATTGAGGGAAAGAAACGTGAAGGTGAGGCACAAAAGACGCTGAATGATTTTGTGCAAAACGTACTAACTGGACGTGAGCTTGATTCTGAGTACGTCGGGAATGTGGGCACAGCAATTAAAGGAACCACACTGGAAGGTGAATATCAGTTCTATGTAAGCCAGTCCAAGAATTTTCAGGAGTTCTCCAAGTTATCGACTGCAGACCAGGATAAGAAAATTTCGCAGATGAAAGCGCAAATGAAAAACAATCCATCTGCAGATCCAACGAGTGAGAACAAGATTCTGAATGTGTATGAGCGCATCAAGACTGAGAAAATCAATACGCTGAAGAATGATCCGAAAAGTGCATTACTGCAATCTGGTATCAAATTGCCAGAACTAAATCCTGCAGATTTGAAAATCAATCCGGCAGAGGCGGCAAAAAGTATGGCTGAGATTGGATCGTACCAGTTGGCCCAACGCAAGAAAGATCCGAATGCCAAGATCAAGGTGATCAGTGATGCTGAATTGAACGGCATGAAGCAATCTTTTGATGGCATGAACGTGGATCAGAAGCTGAATTTTATTGGTTCTTTGCTTGAATCAACCAAAGGTATTCAGGGGGGTAATGATATTTGGCGCTCTACATTATGGCAGCTTGGCAGTGGTGATGCATCTTACACCATGGCTGGTATTGCCAGGATGAATGGTTACAAGTCCACACAGGGCGAGGATGTGGCCACGGCGATTGTAAGTGGCACACAGTTGCTTAAAAACAAGCAGATGGTTATGCCATCGGATGACACCCTGCGAACCGAGTTTGGCAAATATGTGGGGCAATCCGTTACTGGTGAATCAGCATCAATGACCTTTGCTGCATTCAAGTCAATCTATGCTCACCTGTCTGTGCGTGATGGATACCAGCACAAGGACAATAAGGATTACAGCAAAGAGGTCTTGAATACCGCTTTAGGTCTGGCCACTGGTGGAGTTTATGACCAGGGGAATTTTAAGAATGTGAACGGCGGCAGCATCAAAAATTGGAAGGTGTCAAAGCCGTATGGAATGACGGATGACCGTTTTGAAGCTGTGGTGGATAAGCGCATCCAAACACTCACACAGAAATACAAGGTGCCCGAGTCTGAATTGCGTGATCTGCGAATCACCAGAACTGCACAACGTGGAGCAAATAACGTATTGCGCTATGCCTTGGTCAATGAACGTGGTACGCCGTTGTATTACTTCAACATGCCTGAAGGAGTGACCAAGTGAGCAACTGGCTTTCCGAGTATACAAGCGACGATCAGCAACAGATTGATCTGGCAAACGAGCAAGGCATTAAGCACAAACCGACTCAGCAACAAAATGAACTAGGTGCGTTTAGTGGTGCTATCTCTGCACCGCTACGTGGTGTGCAGGCTGGCCTATATAAAACTTTGGATACTGTAGGCAAGCCTTTGCAGGCTGTGGCAGACCGTTTGGAGTACACCTACAAAGACCTGTCCACTGACCAGATCATTGAACCCTATGATGAGTTTAAGGCGGAAAAAACCAAAGACCGTACGGGGTTTTTGGTTGGTGCTGTAGAGGATCTGGAAGATAAAGAAAATACCGGTGTTATTGGCAACATTGCTTTCTCATTGGGTGACTATGCCACACGTGCGGCCTTAGGTTCGTTTGCTGGGCCAGTGGGTGCAGCTGCTTTATCAGGTGCATCTGAAACCAACTACAACTACCAATCCCTGACTGAACAGGGCGTGGATTCTGACACCGCTTTAACCATTGCGGGTGTGGATGGTGCTGTGGCTACGGTTGGCACATTCCTGCCTGCCGCATACGGTTTTAGAGGCACCGGCGGATTGGTCAAAGATGCTGTGGTATCTGTTGGTGGTGGTACGCTTGTGTCATCGGGTGGACAGGCTTTAAGTGGTGAAATCCTTAAATCTGAAGGATACGACAAGCAGGCTAAGCGCTACGAAGTCACCAAGGAGAGTTTGGCCACGGATGTGCTGCTCAATAGTCTGACTTTTGGTGTAGGGCGTTATGCTCAAACCAGACTCAATTCTGATATCGAAACCGAACTAGACAACCTAGACAGCATTGAGGCACAACAAACACAGAAGCAAGGTGCGCTTGTTCTCAATGAAATGGAGCTGGAAGATGTTTCCGCACCGGTAAAACCTGCAGATGTCATACAGCACAACAACCACCTTAAAAACATGAATCAGGCGACACAGCAACTCAAGTCTGGCCAGCCTGTAAATGTCAGTTACAAGGTGGATGGTGATGCGGCACCTAAGGCAGTCAATTACGATGCTATGGCATTACCTGGTTATGGCCAGACAATTGCGCGTAGAGCGCAGCAGGAAGGTGTGGATCCAAGTGTGGCGCTTACCATCAGTCACATTGAAACAGGCGGAACGTTTAGCCACACTGCAAAAAATCCAGAATCATCCGCACATGGTCTGTTTCAGGTCATCGATAAAACGTGGAAAAACTTGGGTGGTGGAGATCGTGCAAATTCTGATGAGCAGATCCGGATTGGTTTAAAGCATATCAAAGTCGCCAATGACCACATGCAAAAGCGTTTAGGCCGTCAGCCTGTTGCGCATGAGCAGTATTTGGGGCACTTGTTGGGGCCAGAAGGAGCATCACGAGTCTTAAGGGCTGATCCAAATGCAAGCTTGATTGATGTAGTTCGCAAGTTTGACGCTAAAAATGCCGATGCCATTGTGAACAATAACGGTATGTCTGGCCTTACGGTTGCTCAAGCGATTGGCAAATGGAAGATGAAATGGGATAGCCTGAGTGCAAGATATGGCGGAAATAATGCTACAGCCTACGGCATGGATGGCTCATCCTACGACATGGCCTATGAGGTACGCAGTCTGGATGATCTGGTTGCATCCAATGACCGCTTATACAAGGTCAATCCTAATTACCCGTCTGAATTGCAGCCGCGTGACCGTACGCGTGCAGCATCACAGCAGCAGATTGAGAACATGGCGAATGACTTGCGACCTGAGTTATTGGGCGAGTCTTACAAACTCAGTGATGGTGCGCCCATTATTGGCCCTGATAGTGTGGTTGAATCAGGTAATGGCCGGACACTGGCAATCGGCAAGGCATATGAAACTGGCAAGGCGGCTGAATACCAGAAGTTTGTAGAGCAATATGCGGCCGAACGTGGCTGGGATATTACTGGTATTAACAATCCTGTTTTGGTGCGTACGCGATTGACTGAAACAGACCGGGCACAGTTTGCACGTCTGGCCAATGAATCGGATGTGGCGCAATTCTCAGCCAGTGAGCGTGCTTTGACGGATGCTGACCGCCTGCCTGATGCATCACTTCTCAAGATTAATAATGACGGTACATTCAACCTTGATGGCTCAATGGATTATGTCCGCGGCTTTGTGGATCAATTACCAAAATCAGAGCGTGCAAGTGCCGTTACTGCCGATGGCCGATTATCTCAGGAGGGTAAACGCCGTATTGAATCCGCTATTGTGCAACGTGCTTATGGTGATTCTAGTCTGGTTGCTCGATTGTCTGAGAATTTGGACGATGACAGTAAGACCGTATTGAACGCCATGCTACGTGCAGCACCGCAACTGGCACAACTTGATGATCTGGTCAAACAGGGTGGACGTACAGCCAATACGATTGCAGCCGATCTGGCACAGGCAGCACAGAAACTTAGCGATCTGAAAGCCAATGGCCTAAAGGTGCAGGACTATCTGAATCAAGGCCAGTTGATTGATGACGGACTTTCACCTGGTGCACGTGAATTCCTGAACGTATTTGACAAGAACAGCCGTAGTGCCAAAGCAATCAGTGAGAATATCCAGGGCAAGATCAATGACATTGAAGCTATGGGTGATCCGCGCCAGGGTTCATTGTTTGGTGGTTCACCGGAAGAAAATGCAGCGATCGATATTGTGATGCAGAATCCGGATCAGCAGATTTCAGTCAGCCGTATCCGTCCAGATGGAGAGGTTGAAGAAATCACCATGACACTACGTGAACGTCTGGATGAACTGGAAGCTGAAGCACGTCAGGCACAACAGGACACAACCGCAATTCAGGCAGCGATTAGCTGTGCTTTACAGTTTGGGGAATAATGATGAAAGAACAATGCAAACAAGCAGTAGCCAAAGCACTCGGTAAACCCTCACTGAATCAGCAAGAAGCACAGCAGATTGAGCAGCGCATCAAAGAAGCCATGAAATCTTTGGCCAAACAGGATATTCAAAATTGGCGCAATCTCTCCGATGCCGACAAACTGGCCAAAGCTGGTGAATTTGTGGCGAAGGATATTCAAGATCAACTAAAGCGCAAGCATAAGATTGCAGCACAGGACATTCTCACTCAGAACAAAAACCTTGCTGCTTTAGATCATCCGACATTGTCAGCCAGTGAAGTGGTAGATCGCATGGTGGCAGCTCACGGAGATATGTCTGGCATCCAGTCCATTGATTCTAAATCACGTGCCATTGCCTCGATTTACAAAGGTGAACTCGTTGATTTCTATACCAGCATCAAAGGCGGTCTAGGTGTATTCACTGACAAGGATTTGGTGGTGAAGATTGTTCGTGAGCGTTTTGGTGATAACACTGGCGATCCGTTGGCCAAGAAAATTTCAGACCAGATGGGCAAAGTGTTTGATGGTATGCGTGAGCGCTTCAATCGTTCCGGTGGTGATATTGGAAAGCTGGATGATTGGGGATTGCCTCAGACGCATGATATGGCCAAGATCGTTAAGGCTGGGAAAGAAGCATGGGTGAACAAGGCTGAAGGCTTAATCAACACATCCAAGTATGTGTACGAAGATGGCACGTTCTATTCACAGCAAGAGATTCGTGATCTGCTTGAATACTCATTCGATACGTTGACCAGTAACGGCGCCAATAAGACTGAAGTGGGCAAGTCTACTACTCGCGGTTCATCCAAGGTTACCAGCCGCCATTCTGAAAGCCGTGTCTTGCATTTCAAGAATGCGGATGCTTGGCTTGAGTATCAGGCTGATTTCGGTGGTATGCCATTTGTTGATCTGGTTGAGGCACATATTAGCGGTCTATCCAAAGACATTGCACTGGTTGAAAACTTGGGTAGCAATCCAAAGAATGCCATGCGCATTTTAATGGATGCGGCAGAGCAAAAAGACTGGGCGAAAGGTTTGGACCATGACAAGGTAAGTAAATCACGAAAGCGTACTCAGACCATGTTTGACGAGTTCACAGGGCAAAATACACCAGAGTCTGAAGTATTGGCCAATCTTGGTCTGGCATATCGTTCAATGAACGTGGCATCTATGCTGGGCGGCACTGTGCTGTCATCTGCAACCGATCAGGCCATGATCAAGAAAACTGCAAATGTTCACAACATTGCATGGCGTAAAACCTTTGGTGAATTGCTGTCACAGTTGAATCCAAAAAATGCAGAAGATCGACAACTTGCACACAGCTTGGGTTTAGCCACAGAAGAAATGCTGGGCTCAATTGCTCGTTGGTCGGATGATGGCCTGACTTCAGTAACAGGCAAGACCAAGCAATTGGCCAGAGTATCCAGCGGCATTGCATCTCAGGTCATGCGTATCTCAGGACTCAATGCTTTAACGTCTGCCTCAAAGGTTGGCTTCACCAAAATGCTAATGGAGAAATACGGCAGATTGTCACGAAGCAAAGCATGGGCTGACCTTGATGCTGTAGACCGTGAAGTGATGCAAGCCACAGGTTTAAGTGAGCGTGCTTGGGAAGTATTCCGTCTGGCTGATCCGGTTGTAGACCGCAAAGGTAATCAATTAATGTCGGCACGTTCGATCTATCAGATTCCTGATGATAAGCTAAAGCAGTTCGGTAATCCGCAAAAAGTACGTGAAGAGGTCGCCACACAATTACAGACGCATTTGCTAGATGAACAAGGCATGGCGGTCATTGAGTCGGGATTGCGTGAACGTACATTTATGTCAGTTGGTCAAAAAGGTACAGCAGTTGGCGAGATTGCCAAAAGCATGATGCAGTTTAAATCGTTCTCTGCTGCCTTTCTGATGCGTCATGGTAGTCGTGCAATGAGCCGACCAACACTGGCAGGCAAAGCGGCTTATGCTGCTTCATTAATTGCTATGACAACTGTTTTAGGTGGCTTGGTTGTTGAGCTTAAAGAGTTGGCAAACGGCAATGACCCACTTACCGCTTGGGATGGTGAGAATCCATACTTGCTAGGTGTTAACGCGGATTTCTTTAAGCGCGCATTTGTTGCTGGCGGGGGCTTGCCTGTATTGGGTGATATTCTGATTGCAGGTACAGATACCAGTGGGCGAGATGCAGGCGACTGGCTTGGTGGTCCGTTTGGTTCAGATTTTAAATCCTTGCTGAATTTGACGGTTGGTAACGCTACTCAGTTATCCAATGGCGTAGAAACCAATGCAGGTAATGAGGCTTATAAATTTTTAAAAGGTAAAATTCCAGCGCAAAACTTGTGGTATACCAAAGCCGCAGCAAATCGAATGATTTTTGATGAAATGCAGGATATTATCGCACCAGGCTATCGTGAAAAATTAATGCGTAAAGCTGAACGAGAACAAGATAGAACGCGCTGGTGGGGTGATGATGTCACTGATATTCAAGCGCCTGATTTTGGTCGTGTAGTCCAGTAAGCACTTACCCAACAAACCACACGTTACACCCCTGTATATATGCCTTATGTATGGGGGATTTTTTATGTCAGAAGAAACCAAAGTTGGTCATCTCAAGCCTGAAACCAAAGAGAGGTTAAAGCTCTGTCTGGAAATGGCATCCACTGATGCAATTGATTTAATCACCGAAGCCTATGGTAAAGACCTTTTTGATAAAGCAGGCCGTGGCGACAAGGTATGGCTATACAAGGGCGCAAAGGAAGCCTTGACCTGTCTTGAGAAGCTAAAGCGCGTGCTGACTGATGATGAGAAAACCACCGGCAACATTGATGATCGTAAGGTTTCGCCAGAGGCACAGGCAGCTGCATTGCTCGAAAGTGTGGCCAAAAAGCTAGAGGAACGCAAACAGCGTCCGAGCTAAGCCATGATCAAGGTCGGCTTTGCCGCGTTCTACCTGGTTTATGCTGAAACGCTGAATTGGGTAGTTCCTGACTTCCATTTAGACGTCTGTGATTTCTTGGAGGACTACGGCACGCTTGGCCTTTTGATGATGCCACGTGGCCATGGTAAATCCACCATTCTGGATATCTATAACGCATGGAAGCTTTACAACAATCCTGATCACCTGATTCTTCACCAGGGTGCTACTGATCCAGATGCCTACAAAGTCAGTCGTGGTACCGAACAGGTATTAGAGCGCCATCCTTTGTGCCAATTATTTGGTGTCAAAAAAGAACGTGGTGAAACACAGAAATGGTGGGTGAGTGGATCCACGGATGTTCGCCACGGATCGATCCATGCCCGGGGGATTCTTTCCAACGTCACCGGTGCTCGAGCAAACGAGATCCAGAACGATGACGTTGAGGTGCCGAGCAATATCGGCACGCCTGAAGCACGTGAAAAATTGCGGTACCGCCTTTCTGAGCAGACCCACATTCTTATCCCAGGTGGACAAAAGCTGTTTGTCGGAACGCCTCACACGCACGATTCACTTTATACGCATATTCAAAAATTGGGAGCAAACAGCTTGATCTTGAAAATGTTTAAAGACGAAAAAAGGGTAGAGCAAGCATCTGAAGTTATTGTGGATTTTGATCCTGCCTATGTATTTAGCGGGATTGGTACCACAGCAAAACTACTCAAAGAAGGCATTGATTATAAGTGGGTACAGCAGGGCAGTATCTATAAAATCGTCTTCACTGATAAGCATTACCTGATCGATGTCTACAGTGAAGCACTTTGGCCAGAACGCTTTACACCGGCAATCATGGAAGAACGCCGTAAAGAATGCCGCACCATCAATGAATGGGATTCTCAGTACCAGCTGCATGCAAAACCGGTAGGAGATGTACGCCTCGATCCGGACAAAATGATACCTTACGACTGTGAGCCAACATTAAGACGTGCCAATGGCCGGTACATCATGATGCTGGGTGAGCGTCAAATTGTCGGAATGACATGCAGCTGGGACCCATCATCCGGCAAATTGAAGTCCGATGTTTCCGCAGTATCACTGGTATTGCATGATGATCTGGGCAACAAGTATTGGCACCGGTCAATTGCACTGAAAGGGCCAGTGATTGATACCGATGATCGTGGTGAGGTAATTGGTGGACAGGTCTGGCAGCTATGCGATCTGATCGAGCAGTTCAACATTCCAGCTGTCACCATTGAAACCAACGGCATTGGTAACTTTGCGCCTGCATCACTGAAAGCTGCATTAAAGAAACGTAGAATCCGCTGTGGTGTTAATGAGCATCACTCTACTGGCCAGAAGAACAAACGCATTCTGGACGCATTAGAGGGACCGCTAGTATCTGGTCTGCTATGGGTGCATGTGTCAGTTGTGGATACACCACAAGATGGCGAAAACTCATCTGTGCAATACAAGCAGATGCGCTTATTCAATCCGGCTGTTACGGATCAGGATGATGACTACCTGGACTCACTTGCTCGTGCAATTACTGATTCACCGGAACGTGTCGGTAAAATACACAGAACAAATGAAGCCCATGAATCGCCTAATTGGAGGACAAACGGTGGCGTAATTGAAGCCGCCTTAGACTTTGATTAGAGGTGAATCATGGCAGTACCTGTTCAAACGCCATACCAGGAATACACAGCAAACGGGGTGACAACGAGTTTTGCCGTCACCTTTCAATGCCTTTCTAAAGATACTTTGATTGTCACCATTAATGGCTTGGAGCAATCACCTACATTATGGAACTTCACCGGTGGAAATGTTGTATTCGTTGCTGCGCCTGCCAACCTGGCTATCGTTGGAATCAAGCGTTCCACAGCATTAACGCGTGAAGTCACATATCAAACCTATGACAATTCATTTCGCCCTGATGTATTGAATAACGACATTGATCGTTTATGGCACGTGCTTCAAGAGAACCAGTACATCTACAATAAAAAAGTAGATAAGTCTGCACAGATTCAAACGCTTGGAAATTTACAAGGTGGTGGAGCAATAGAATCAGGCTTGACGCTATCGCTCAAACCGCAGGCTGTAACCGCTGACTATGCCTTTGGTAGTTCTGTAAAAATCCCTGTGATCACCCTGAATCAGGATGGCACGATCAAGACATTGGTTGAGGTTGATCTTGCTGGAACAGAGGGTGGTGTTTTTGCTATTCCATGGATTGATGTAATAAACACCCCAACCACACTTAATGGATATGGCATAACAGATGCTTACACCAAGACAGAAATTAACACTGCACTTTCATTTAAAGAGGATGGTGCAAACAAGGGGGTGCCTGGTGGTTATGCTGGGTTAGACACTGACGGTAAAATTGTGGCTACACAGCAGCGTCCTGCTAGTACAACTGTCGCAGGTGCTGTAGAAATTGCAACATCAACAGAAGTTAATACAGCTACAGACACAACAAGAGTTGTTACTCCAAGCACATTACTAAGTGGTGTTAAGAATCATCTGAACGTAAGCGGTGGCGCACCTATGTATGCTTGCAGAGCTTGGGTGTGTTTCGATGGGACATCTGCAACAATAACACCTTTAGCAGGCGGTAATGTGCAAAGCATTACAGACAACGGAACTGGCGATTATACTGTTAATTTTACTACAGCTATGCCTGATGCAAATTATGTAGTTATGGGTACAGCAGACCGAGAAGCGACATCAACTGGTATGTTTATAACAATCGAATCGATGACAGTATCAAGTGTTCGCATTTTATCTCGTGTCGGTAATGGTGGTAACACAGATAGCAGCTTCGTTTCCGTAGGGGTATTAAGATGAAAATTATTTATAAAAACGAAAGCGGTGGTGTATCAATTATTACACCTACCGATGAAGCTCTTTCTTTTATGACAATTGACCAAATTGCCAAGAAAGATGTTCCGGCAGGCTTGCCGTACAAAATTTTAGAAGATTCTGAAATCCCAGTAGATCGCACATTTCGTGATGCCTGGACTGTAGATGAATCGACTTTGACTGATGGAGTTGGCGAATGATTACTATTGATATTAACAAAGCAAAAGAAATCTCCCACTCTAAGCGCAGAGAAGCTCGTGCAGCAGAATTTGCGCCACTGGATATTCAAGCAACCATTCCAGCACTTGCAGAACAGGCTGAAGCTGAACGACAGTTAGTGCGAGATAAATACGCTGCTATTCAAACACAAATTGATGGTGCAACCACGGTAGAAGATCTCAAAGCAATCATCACTCAGCTTTAAACACAGCAAACTACTTTTAACCCCGGCTTTTAATGAAGTCGGGGTTTTTTATTACCAAAAATAATTAGGGGGATGTATGGCGGAACCAGTGAGCACAACGGGTGCAACGGTTTTTTTTAAGGTTTATGGGGTGTGGATTGCAGCCGTGTTATGTGCGGCATTAATCGCATTGGTAGTCATGTTGATACGCATGCCGAAAAGCCCGCATGAATGGGCTGTTGGGCTGATTTGTACACTTATTTCAAGTTTTACAGGGGGATCATTCCTGATTGTTTATTTTGAGCTTCATGCCTGGGCTGTGGATCCATTTGGTGTGGTTGCTTTAGGAGGTCT
>JACCEE010744487.1_pt1 | contig 19710 bp, 14 predicted proteins | sample 7449931 | NCBI WGS metagenome assembly JACCEE01 (sample SAMN15323457, study PRJNA562643) | freshwater metagenome | isolation source: river surface water | place: USA:Blue River Watershed | collected 2017-08-19 | reverse complement strand
CTTTGTTCACTGCGTCATTTGCATTTACCCCGGCTTTTAAACCAGTAATGGTGGCATTGTTGTTACCACCTGTGACGTTCCAGTCCTGACCTTTTAAGAAATCTTGTTCGAGTTTACTCAGATCAATAGAATAATCTTTAATCTGGGTACTACCTCTAAGTTTTGTAATAGACATGTCTTTTTCTCCTGTACTAGTATAAGTACTTGATGTTTATAATATCACCCACAGTGAGTTCTATTTCGGGATTTAGAACCAGGGTGTTCCCTATAATAGTGTAATCGTTAGTTGAACCAATGCTCAATAATAGCCCATTCATTTTCACATCCTCAGTTTCTTTTATTGGAACTAAGGAGAGCGAGAAGGACTTAACACCGGGATTAGAAATGCAGAACTCTTCTCGTTTGTACGTTCGTACCTCGTAGGTTGCCGGCAGGTAGGTTGTGTTCACTACGTTACCGGAACCGAGTCTGTTAATTCTCGATGCCATATATTGCCCCTTTTTTACAAGAAAAGTGGTATAGACAATAATAGCATTATTTGGATTTTAGTGCAAGAAAAAAGTTATGGAAATTATTAACAACCTTTGGCGTTGAGCGTTATTTGTAGGCTGTCTAGGGTACCGGAGGTGTAATCAAAGAATACGCGAATGTAGGCGTAATTGGCATCATTCAGTACTACCATTTCATTTCCATTATTGTTATTTACAGTTTTAGTAATTGCACTAACAATAACACCGTAGCTGTTTGTAATGGATGCTAGATTTACCCAGTTGATTCTGTCGTTACTAACCTGGGGGATTATTGACCCGGCACAGGTAGTGGATGACCAAACAATTTGTATTGCTACATCCTGGATAAAGTTCAGTGTAACAACTTCGGAAGTCTTATCAGCAGTTACCGTGACTTCGTTTAAAATAATATCATTTATATGTCTCATTCTCAGTCCTTTAAAATTTAAAAGTTAAAAAGGGCAGTTTTAAGACTTACCCAGGTCTATTTAAAACTTAAATTGAATCAATATCAATTGACCAACTAGTTGCTGTAGTGTCTAAGTTTCTAGCACTGGCATCTCCGTTGTATATTCTAATATCCACATATTCTCCGGCATTTAACTGAACCATTCCGGCATAAGTAATTCCACAATCTGCAGTTGCTGCAGTTAGAACAAAGGATTTTCCAGCTTGTGATCCATTTTTATACATGAATAGATACAAAGATTTACTGACAGCAACGGCACTAAGAACGATACTAGAGCTAATTCTGTAATATCCAGTTCGGGGAGCTGTAAATTTCCAACTTGCACCTGCTGTAACTGCTGCGTGGGTATCAAAAGATTTGGTATCAAAATCAATAATCTCAGTAGAAGTTGCTGCTATTGAAATATTTGAACTTGATGATGAAAGAAGATAGCGAGCAGCAACCTTCTCGGCAGCAGCAATGGTGGCTGGACCAGAAACTCGTTCTACGTAGAAGGAACTAACATCATTTGTAGCTCCTGTATAACCTATAGTAACGTTCTGGAGAACTGCACTTACTTGCACACTTAGCGTTTCCCCTGCATTTAACTGGACAATTGCTTGTGGGGGGAGTGTATAAACCTTATTAGCAACAAGTGAGTTTAAACTTGATGTACCAATAGAACTGCCCGTTCCATTTTTTAAAAATCTTGCTTCGATATTATCTGCTGCAGTTGCTCCCATAATAACGTTTACATTTGCAGTGGCTCTGTAATAACCTGAAACAGGGGCAGTAAAGACTCCAGTAGTAGTGTTAAAAGCAGCGTGAGTATCCAATCTTTTTGTTTCAAAAACAACTACTGCAGGACTACCTGCGGTTATGGTCTGAGTTGCAGTTTTATAAGCACCGGAAGCAACGATTCGTGTTTCTGCATTATCACCTATTTGAACTGGATAGAAATCAGTTGCCCAGGTTGGCATTGCATTTAAGTACAAATCTCCAGATAACTGAATCTGAGTTGCATTAGCAGATAGAGAGAAGCTAATGGCAGATGAATCCGCCTCACAGTAGACTATATAAGAAGAAGTAGAAGTGGTTGCAGTAACTGCTTGAACTATTCCTGTTTTATAAGTCACACCTGAAATTGTAACTGCACCAGTAGAGGCAGATGTAAAGGTTCCATGAATATTGAATCGTAGTCTCCAAGCACCATCTTTAGTTTTATAAGGAATACCAACTGCGCTCGTAGTTGCCCAACCAGTAGGTCCACTAACGGTTAATGCATACTGCCTATCTTGTAAATTAGCATACATAAGTTGAGAAGGTCCACATTGAATTTGATCAACATTAAGGGTGTATGCAGTTGCATTAGTAGTAGCAACATGGAAGATCAATCGATAATCATTATTGGGACTTGCCTCAGTCTGAAACTCTCCAACAAATTTACCAGAACCATCAAGTACTGCTGGTGTAACTGGAATTAGAGCCGTTCCGTCTTTTGAGTACACAAATACTCGCACATCCTGGTTTGTATAACTAAAATTTGCACTGGCTTTATAATTGAATGAAATTCTCATTGGAGTAGCAAAATCAGCATTATCAATTGTAAAGTCGTAGGAAGCACCCTCACCTTGTCTATTTGCTGCATCCTTAGTTAGTACGAAATCTGCAGTTCCCCTAAGCGGGCTTGAGGTATTTGCAGTAAATGTGACTGTTGGAGATCCACCAGTACCATCTACGGGGCTAGTTCCAGCAACATCAGCATAGGTTGCCCAACCAGTTACTCCCTGACTAGCATCACCATTAGTGACGTAGTTAATACCAGAAGCACTAGAAGATCCTAGGGCTACCCAGGCTCCATTCTTGTACTCGTAAAGTCCTTTCGCCTTATTTGTACCATCATCACGGTATACATCACCTTCTCGGGGAGATGTGGGGATTGAAGATTGTGGTGTAAAACCGCCTGTTTTCCATTTAGGATTAGAACCCTGATATGACATAGAAACTCCTTTTGTTACAGTACGCTATGTGGAAGGATACCATGTAGGCTCTGCCTATGTAACGTACTCGAATTTATAATTACAAACATGAGGGCGAACTCCTTTAGCCACCCTCCGTACCCAATCTGATTTTTTTATATTTAGAGCGTTTGCAGCTTCTACTGCACTATTATATATTATATTATTATTTAAGCATTTGACTTTTTTAATAGTTTTAAAAGAATTGCGCCTTTTTTGCTCCGCACTTTTTATCTCGGGATCCATATTATTCCACATATTAGATACTGCTAATGCTGTGGGTGCGAGTAATTTCTTTCTTGTAGCTAAATCCTTACCTTCCCACCAATCTTTCTTCTTTTTTGAGCATTTATCTTTATATTTAGATTTTTGTTCTTCATTATAAAATGCAGTAGTATTTCCCCCTTCCCCACCTTTTGTAAAATTACACTTTGGTTTATATTTTTTTATGTAGTACTTTTCGTATGCAAAAGCTAATGGTTCGCTTAGTAAATTTTTAATTATTTTTACAATTATTCCATGTTTTTCTACTGTTCCTAGCCAGTACTTATTTCTGCCTTTTTTAACAAAAGATCTATTATTACACCCCTTTCCCACATAGAAAAGTTCATTAGTATCAGCAGTATAGTGAAAGTAGATATAGAATTTATTCATGCACATGTAAATTTGTTATTTATAGGAAATAACCGATAAAACTTCCATATTCTATCGGCTATATTCGATTTAATCTTAGACGAAAAACCAATCGGTTCCGTTGCTAATTATTCTTACTGTAGCACCTGCACTATCAATAACGTAGGAGGCTGCAACCCCCTCAATACTCTCTGCTGCTGCTCTAAGTAGTGTAATATTATTTACATTAGCATTAAACCCAACATCCTTAATTACAAACTGCATATCTAGAACTGGAGTAGGTAGTTGTACACTAATGGTAGTTGAAGTTGTATCAACTAGGTAAACAAAATCAGCTGCTGCAGTAAAGTTAATAGCCTGAGCACTTGTAAGCATTTTAATCTGACGCTCATCTGCAAGTTCCTGGATTGCCCCTTGAACTGTTCCAGATGTAATTCCGTCATAGGGGGCAAAACTAATTGAAGCAGCTGTGCTACTTGCAGTACCGCCGGCAGGGAGTGGGGTTGTATTTCTATAATCATCAGCAGTTATTGCAGCTTGTATAACCCCATCACCTTTTACCACTAAGCGGAAGAGGATTTTCATTTCTGCAGGTAGACCGAGTAATCCTAGACTTGGAGGGGCAATTAATCTAGCATTAGCAGCAGATGTGTGTCCGCCAGTCGCAGTTGCAATTGTTTCTACTAGAATATAAACTGGACTAGTTAGACCGGTAGTGCCGTAGAACCACACATTCACATATCTATTCACACCTGCATCAGCAAGTGTGTATGGACCAGCAGCATTAACGTACTGGACTCTACTAGTTCCCGAGTTCCACTTAAATGGAATAGTACTAAGGGTATTATCAGTTGTGTAGCCAGGAGCAGTTACTGCAGTCTGGTACCACATTACGGCACTAGTAGTTGGTGCGGCAGTTGAAAATGCAATATCCTCATCGTAGATTGTACCAGTACTAACACTAAAAGTTGCAGTACCAGCTGAACCGGCAGTGCTTAGGTCTAGACCAGATCCGTAACGGGCTCCAATAGTATTGTGTGCCCAAGCATGCCAGCTTAAATTTCGTGCATATCCGTGTCTCTCATCATTTACTGTACCAACAGTACCGTTCCAGTATACAGTTGCTACAATTACTCCATTGTCAAATGGTGGGAAAATCTGGGTAGCAGTAAGAGTGCCATTAGATGCGAAGTAGAAATACCAAAGACCGGGAGTATTTGTAATCTGCACAGCCGGAGAACTTGATACTACTACTCTAGTTCCGTAGTAGAAGTAGGTGAATGTTCCAGTAATAGTTAGTGTGCGATCTGGACCGGCATTTGTCCACACAAGTGTACTTGCAGTTCTATTTTCAAATCCGTGCCAGGCATTCTTGTTTGTAAATAGATTAAAATCTGTTGGGGCTAGGTACCCGCTTAGTGTACTAGTAGCTGCCTGGGTTGCAATTGTGTGTTGTGCAGCAGTTAGATGGTAGTACTCATCAGTTGTGCCACCCTGTAATCCACCTAGATCATTATGGTTACCGGGTGTACCAGCAAACACAGTCTCAAATGCAGAATCAATCTCAATTGCTGTAGAGGCTCCATTAAGAACAATAATACGCCCCACTAGTATTGCATGGGCGGCAACATCCGTAGGTAGCACGGGGGGTTGTGATGATTGGGCTTCTGACAATCGATAATCACCAGTCCCAAGTACAATATAAATATGCTTATCTAGTTCAACACCTCTATAGACCCAGTTTACTGCGTATCTATTTGGACTAAGAGATACTAGAGCGGTTCCATTATCATATTGCGTATTATTATACTGTGTAACTGTGGAAGCAGTATAAACGCTGGCAACGTGGTAGTAGAAGGTTATATTATCTACATCACTAAACACGTCTAGTGTGTCAATTTTATTTGCACCTAACCACAATACTCCAGATGCAACTTTAACATTTCTAGTTCCGTACTCGGTTAGAAGTAGTCCAGATTCTCTCCTGTATCGTTGGGTTTTTACAATTGATTGATGCGTCTTATTGGCTAAGCCACGACCTAGAGTATCCCAGGGTTGTATGTGTAATTCAGCACCCTTTCTATAAATAGAGAATACTGGTATTACATCACTTTCAGTTATTAGTGCGACATTGGTTATTACCTTTAAAATTGGACTTCCACTATTATAATCAGCAACAACGTAGTTAAAAGTATTATCAGTTAGAGTTACAGTAATGGGAGTTAGAACGTAGCGCTGTGGTTGACCGATAAAGCTCGCATTATTCCATAATGAGACTTCTGTTGCATTAATAGTAATAGACCCGCCACCATTATCTATACACGTAGGAGCAACAACGCAGCCTGCAGATGTGTATTTCTGTCTATTTACCCAGTTTGTTCCATTATAGAATAGCATATCATCATTAACTGGTGTGGTAATAATTGTATCACTCAAATCATCCTGGCTTAGTGTAACAATACCCTGCTTACCTGCAACACTAATAACACCGTCTGCGGCTGGTGACTGTTCCCAGATTGATCCGTTGTAGATTATAAATTCTCCAACTAGAAATGCAATAGGACCTGATCCAAGATTCTGGGTTCCTGCAGCACTTACTCTGTACGTATCTCCCACATCACCCGATCCGTCAATAAGTGTAGGGGTGTTTGTTGCGGCGCTCCAAGCTCCTTTATATTCCATTATTGCAGAGGGTAGATTTGCAATTGGAACTTTAGCAAATGCATCAAGGGGAGCATACCCATTTGCAGCACCTTTTGCTGTTGTGACTTCGTAGGACCCTGCAGGTTGCTTGGCGTTAAAAGTGGACCAGTCTGTGTTGCTTAAATAACCATTAGCAATCGAAGTTGCAACAGGCATTGAAATTGCCGGAGTAGTTCCACCAGAACTTACAACCGGTGCAGTACCAGTAACGCTTGTAACGGCTGCTGCTGGATTAGAAAATATTATCCACGTAGTACCATTCCACTCGTACATAATCTGAGTATCTAGTACTAGTCTTAATTCACCAATAACTGAACCTGTTGGTAGTGCGCTGGATGTTGCAACTGCATCACCGAAAAAAGGACTTCCACCGCCTGCTACACCATAAGTATGGACTGTCATATTAGATCTCCTTTCCTGTTACGTAGCCTGTAACTGAACCATTAGTTCCGGTTCCAATTTCGAAATGGATACGCACCCAGGTATAGGGTAGTTGATTTAGGTTAATAGTTATTACCGTGCTTGCATCAGCTAGTGCGGGTATTGCAGGACTTAGACTTAGAGTGTCCCAGATTTGCCCGTCAAGGGAGACTTGAACGGAAAAGGTTCCTGTGTTAGCTGTTGTGGTTACTGATAGTTGAAAAGCAATGTTGTCCAAGTACTGGATGTTAACTGCCTTAGAATCAAAAGAGGCACTAAGAGCCTGTGCATCTATGAGCTTATAGGGTAGTATTACGTTCTTCCTTCCTGACATTTAAAAACTCCTTTGTGGGTTAGGGCTTTTCGACCCTAGTTAATTACTTCCTTGTTTGTATTTTTTCTACATCCGAGGCTACCTCGGGTCCTTTTAATTTCTGTAATCCAGTTGCAGTCATTTTTGGTTCAGAGGGTTTCTGCTCCGCAAATGTACTTTGTAATTTCTTAATGTATTCTGGATTTAGGGAAGCATCTGCGGGTATGTCAAGCAATAATCCCAGCTGCAACCGCTTAGAATAGGGAATACCTTCTGCTTTTCCAATCTGGTTCATAACCTCAGTCTGTATCCGCGAATATAGGTCAGGATATAGGGTTTTTAGCGTCTCTACCTGCTCTGGACTGACTGATCCACTCTTTATATCCCCAAGCACATTTAGGGGGTGTTCTGCAGCTTCTAGGTAGCGTTCAAACTTAGCCAATTCAACGGAACTTGGTTGCCAGCTTGGACGTTTAAAATCTAAGGCTCCATTTATATTATTGTTCTTTGGTACTTTAGAATCTAGGAAATCTGCAGTTGCCACAATACGCTGTTGGATTATTTGACTAATCTCAGGAGTGTGCTTACTCAGTCTTAGGGTGCTCTTGTATAACTTTTCTTGTAGAAAATCTGGATCGGTTTTAATTCTAGTTAGATTCTCTCTAACATTATTTAGAGCTGCATTTTTATTCTCAGGTTTCTTTCCGTCAAAATTAGGTCGGGCATATGCAGTACTTAACATTACATTAATGGAGGAAGTTTTTGCAGCACTTGCTGGGTCAAATATGGCACCAGAAACTGCTTTCTCAATTCCCTTAGTAACTGTCTGGTTAGTCTTCTCAATCTGGCTTAGAATAATGTGCTTACGTAGGAAGTCTGATTGTAGAAACTTCTTACCAGCAACAATACCTACTCCCATTCCTAGAGGACTACTATCGCCACTTGTAGCACTAATGCCAGCAGCGGCTCCTCCAAGCACGAGATCGGAAAAGTTAATTAACTTAGCCTTATCTAGTTTTTTCTCAACGTAGGGTAGCATTTCAAGAGCCATTGATTCCCGTTTTAGGTTTGACTTTAAATCGGCATACAAGGTCTTATCGGCATCAGAAACTGCTCGGGCAGAGGCTCTATCAGCAATGTTGTCTGTTTCTTCTCGTAGTACGCGTCGAACACCCTTGGCTACTTTATTAAACTCAGTCTGGTCTGTGGCTAAAACTTTCCAGTTAATCTTACTATCAATCTCTCTCCTGTAAGCATCTAGTTCAAGAGGGTTAAATAATTTATTCTCTGAGCTGGCAATAAGCTGTTCTGTTTCTTTTTTAAGAGCTAGAACCTTGCCCATTTCTAACATGGACTTTTTGCCTTCTAAGAACTCATTGATCTTACCTAGAACTCGGTTATATACAGATTCCTGTGTAACTAGTATATCTGGATCATTCTTAGCTATTTCTTCAACCCGGTTTAGAACTGAGGAAACCTTATCCCGTGCATCATCCTTAACAGCCGTGAAACCATTTTTAAGATCGGTAGTGGTTGTTAGGCGACCCATTTTAACTTCTTCTGCAAGGAACTCAGGAAGTGCTGCAGCCTGTTGTGGGTTATTCTTCATCATTATACGCTTAGCTTTCTCAGAAACTCCCACTAAGTCCAGAGCATTCTCAACAGGATCTAGAGAAGATTTAAACTTACCGCCTAGTTTGCCAACAATCTCTTCTCCGCCTTTTCTGATCATGGGTATTACAGCTTCTAGAGTACCGAATGCTCCCCCAGCAACCCCGGCAAAAATGGCACCTGAACCAACGGCGGCTAGTAGATTCTCTGCGTTAAATTCCTTAGTGCCCAGTGCATCTTCAGATATTAATTCACCTGCACTATATAGGGAACCACTAACGGCAGATCCTGCAACAGATGGTATGGTTTTTTGAATTATTTTAGCTGTTAGAAGTGGATTTCCAGTTGATTGTAGTAGTCGTACAAGCCCCTTCTCAGTAAGGGAGCCAGCAACGTTCATCGCCTTAACGCCTGCGCCTAGAACTCCAACCCCTTTAGCCGCAAGACTGGCACCGCCCGTAGCTAGCGTTGGTGCAATAAGTCCAAGGGCTTGCCCTGTATAGGTAGCAGCCTTGTTCCGGTCTGTATACTCCCTTAATGCCTCTGGAGTCACTAGGGGCTTATTTCCAAGCACTTTAAGTGGTGTGGTTAGTAATTGGTCGGATATACCGAAAGTGCCCACACGAGCAGCACCTAGGGCAGCTGCAGTGGTGGGAGATTTCCCATACTGTTCCTGCATCTGAGTCTCATGCTGGATTGCAGCATCAAATATGGCAGCTTCTTCGGGACTCTCAGTTACTTCAGGAGTTGTAGGCGCATCAACAGCCGCTACTGATTCCTCAGTACTTTTAAGCTGTTGTAGTAGTGCGTCCTCAGACTGGACTGGTCGAATCTTAGGAGTTTTCATAGACCTACCTTTTTAGAAGTTTGTCAGCGGCAGCAGTGGCTTCTTCTTTAGATTTTCCACCCTTCATTAGGAGATTTATATAATCATCCCTCTTTGATGTAGGTTTGTTAGATGAGAGTTCAGCAGGTACTTGAACGGTAATGATCTGGCTATCGTCTAGGTTTGCAGCCCTAGCAATCTTGGAATATTGAGCATTTATCTGCTCTTGTTGCTTCATTGAACTTTTCGCTAACTGGGTTGCAGTGCTTAAAAATTTCTCACGGTCCTCGGGAGTTAACATTTCTCCATCTACTAATTTATTGTACCAGCGTTGTAACATTAAGGATTTAGGACCTGCATTCTTAGCGGTAGCATACTCACCCTCTCTTACTGTACTTGTGGGATCCAGGGCTTTCATGAATGTGTATACTAAGCCAATGTCTCCTGGACCTGAGGGGTTATTTACCATATCTTTTATTTGATCATAGCTGGTAATTACTTTACGGGTTCCTGTTGTATTTGCAACCCCCTCGTATTCCTTTCTTAGTTCATCTGTACGTTTAATTTCTTCTGGTGACTGTAGAGCTGTTGGTAGAGTTTGCCCCTTTCCTAGAATTACTGCTCGTGCAAGTTGCTTATTTATATCTGGATTCATATTCTGCCAGTCAACAATAGCTTTACTAATGTTGGCTTTTTCAGCCGCATTCTTAGCACGTAGTTCAAGACCACGAAGCTTAAGTGCCACGTCATCCTGGGCTACTTTTTTCTTAGCAATTGCAGTTTCTCGGTCTAGTTTTTGGGCTTCAATATCTTTTTCTACCGCATTATTGATGTATTGTAGAGCAGGGTTAGATCCGGTTTTTAAACTAACTAGAGTTCCTAGAACCATTGCTACTCCGGTTAATACTTTTTGATGAGTTTCTAGACTATGCCAGAATCTATTTGGATCAATCTCACCCTCTTTTAGACCATACTGATTCTTTTCACCTTTCTGGATTAAACTATCTTTTTTAACGGCGTCTATTTTTTCCTGAGAACCTTCTGTGGCTTTTTTGATTAGATCATCCATCGCCTCAATTTTGCTAGTCTGTTCTTTTATAGCACGTTTCATACCCTCAGCTTGCGCATTATAAGGGGCACGTGCAGCAGCCATTTCTTCTGCAGTTGGCACATTAGAAACTGGAGCAGCTTTAGGAACTACGGGAGTTATCGGTGCTGCTGGGATAGTAGCTGGAGCCGGGGCAGTTGGGGCTTGTGCAGCTGGAGCAGCCATTGGAATTTGTTGCATTGATGGCGGAGTAGCTAATGGAGCTTGTACAGTAGCTTCAGCACCAGGACCAGTATACTGCATAGGTGCAGAAAGACCGGCATTGGCTTTTACTAGTTGTGAGGTTGCATCTGGCATAACATCGCCTCCGTCAGCATAGGCAGGCTTATTATCAACAATATTACCTTCTCCCAATTCCTTAGGACTGATCTCACCACGTAGAACTTTCATTAATAATTGTTGTTGTTCCTGGTTAATTTTCATAGCACCCCTATCTACTTGTTCATCTACGCGACCGCCATTTGCATATTCAGGTTTCTTAGTAGAAGCAAGAATAGCAGCAGCATAGGGATCAGGAATCTTTGATTCATCTAATTGCTTATTTACTGCTTGTTGTTTAGTATAAGTTGGCTCGCCTTCAGTCACATCACTGCCTGCACCAACTTCATCAGCCCCTAGAGCTTCGCTGGCTACTGCAACTTCTGGTCCTGCAACTACTCGAAGTGCGCCGGATCCAATAAGGGCTGGTAGGGCGTATTTGCCACCTTTCGCAAGTAGTTTCTCAATCATTTCCACTTTGCCGGCATTTATGCCCTTTCGTACTGCAGCGCCCGCATCTCCGGCGGCTTCTTTTTCTGCCCAGTACTGAGCTGCTTTTTTTGCAGCATCTCTATCAGCAATTGCACTCTCTCTATCAGGGTAGGCTTCCATTCCCCACACTTGTTTAACCCCTCCATCCTTAAACTGGGATTGGCGGATCAAATCTAGAAGGCGTTGTTGTTGCTCAAGATTTAACACCATTTCACCACTATTAACACGGGCATCAACTTTATCACCGGCAAAACTCTGTCCTTTAATTATCTCACCTTTAGTGCCCCCATCAGCATACTTAGAAGCTCGTTCAGCACGTCTATTTTCTATCTCAGCTCTATAGGCACTATAGTCGAAATCTTTATCAACTGGCTCAACTTCCTCTTTCTCTACCACTTTGGGGAAACTTTCTTCTTCGTGGAAGTACTTTGCATCATGCTTTAAATATTCTCGTTGTTTCTTTAGAGTGGCAACTTCTTCTGCAGTTAGATCGCCAATGCCGCCGTCAGCATACTTCTGTTTCATTAATGGGGATAGCCCCCCATCGGAGTATTCAGATTTTTGATATTTAGATTCCATTTTTACTAAATGGGTATAATAGTTTGGATCTTCTTTTAAATGGTCCATTGCTATTTTCATTGCTACGGCAGGATTATCAGTGTGTTCCATTTCAACAGAAGCACCTAGTGCTAGCTGCTCAGGAATATAATCAAATTTGGCTTTCTTTAATTTATTTTTTAGCATTTCTGGCTCCTTTTTTATTTTCTAGCTCTGATAGACGACGGTTAAGATCGGCTTGTGCAGCCAGTATGGCTCCAAAGCCTTTAGCGTAATTAACTACCTTCTTACCTCCATCTGCCTCATCAACCATGCCTTGTCCAATTTCTGATTTCTCAAGATCCTGCGCCATTACTGAGTGTTGAGGACCTGGAGAAGTTAGTTCAGTATTTGGATCCTTATATTCATATTTATAAGCTTTCAACTTGCTTAGAAAATCTTGGATTTTATCATCAGATTCAATATTTTTCTTTTCATTTTTGTCCGACATAGCGGATAGAGCCCCGGCTAAACCAGCACCTGCCTGGTATAAACCATAAGTCTTTGCAGCAGCAGGTGGTAATCTACTTGCCATTTGACCTACGGCAAAATCCCCTAATTTAGATCCCATAGCTGCCCAATCTGTTCCAGAGGATGCAATGTTGTCTGCTGCAGATTTTGTAAAATCAACTGTATCGCCTTTAAGTAGACTTGCTTCCTTTGAATCACTAAGGGGAGAGATCGCTGGGTTTAATTTTAGTTGTGCAGCTGGTACATCTGAGAATATTTTTTTAGGTTGTAGAACTTCCCCACCGGCTGCGAAAGCTGGTTTTTCCTGTTCAGCCATAATAGGCTTATAAGAGTCTGATTTGCGGGCTGCAAGTGCTTTTTCAAATTCTGTATCTTTCTTCTCCGGAACCACACCACCATCTTTAAGACCAATAAGGTTCCAGATCGATTGTCCCTTTGCGCCAGCCTCGGAACTTTGAACTTGGAACTCACCTGAGAGTCGTGCAGCCTCAATTTGAGTTTCTTGTTGTTTCTGAAATTGTTCTTGCTGGGTTAGAGCTTCCTGGTAGGCTACATTAGCAGCTGTCTGAGCCTGTTCAGTTGTTAAACCCTGAGCTATAGCTGTTGAGAGAGCATTTTGATAGGTTTGTTGTGCAGCATTGGCAGCGCTTTGTTGATTTGCAATTGCAGTGGCTAACTGAGACTGGGCAGCTTGTTGTTCCTGCAGCCTTAGTGTTCCTGCTTGCTGTGTAGTTTCTGCAGCACCTGCTTGCTGGGACTTAAGCAACTGACGTTGGAGGGCTGCCTGGTTTCCGCCCCGAGAAGCACCTGCAGTAGCCAGTTGTTGGGCTAGGTTCTTCTCCTGGGTGGCTCTCATTTGAGCCTCAGTAAGACTAGGGGTGGTTCCGGCTGCCTGGGCTTGTAGGGCTTTAATTAAATCTGATTGTGCTTTTGTAGCTGCTTCCGTAGTCTGGGTTGCTGAAACAGTTCCAGATTGGGCAGCTAGCATTTGTCTATTTGCAGCGGCTTCCGTTGCAGCAGTGTCTAGGGAATATGCCTTTTTTTGTTCTGCAGCTTTTGCACCAGCAGCGGCAGCAGCTTCTTCTTCTTTTTTCTTTTCCGCAGCAGCTTTGTCCGCTTCTGCTTTTGCAGCAGCTTCAGAGACTTTGCTTATTTGTTGCGCGTAATATTCTTCTCGAGTTAATCCACCATGTTCTGCTGGATACCACGGAGTACCATTATTATCACGTGCCATATATTTTACCCCCTTAATTATACCTATGTATGCATTTTTGTTATATTTATACTACTCAACACTGTAACTATTTGATTTATTAACAGTAGCAGAATTAGATTTAACACCAACTAGGAACAGTAGGTGGCTCAGGCTTAATGATTCCCCACCATCCTGGCTCAAGTCCTCAATAGATAACTTAATGGACTGGCACTTCTGCACCGCAAAGTTAAATCGGATCTGGTATAAATTACCATCTCCGCCGTACAAGGCGTCTGTACCGTAGGGAGTTTCGTCCCCATAGGCACTTGAGTTTATGAAATCACTAACATCTACAATACTTTCCTGAGTGTATACGTCTTTGTAGTTGTAGGCAGCTCTAATTCGCAGTTTATGTATGGATTTAAACTCTCCGAGCAATAATAGTCTGTAAACCCGCTGAAAGCCTTGGACAGTACCGCTTAGGTTTAACCAACCAGTTTCAATTTTCATAGGAATTGCACTACCGTTATTAGTGTAGGAACTATTTTCTTTATAGATACTGGAATCGGTTCGTAGATAGAAGTAGTCACTGTTTACTATTTCTGCATCAATTGCGGCAAAATTCGTATAAGTTGCCCATTGACCAACAAAGTAGTTATACACTAAGCAAGTATCCGAGTCGGTTGTAAACCGGATAACGTTCTTATCCTTCACAACGTCGGCAGATGTAATGGTCAGATTATTGTACTTTTCAATCGGAGCTCCAATATAGGTAACTGATAAATCACGACCTAGTTGGTAAATCCCCTTTGAAGATTTAAACATAATTCCACTAGCAGTTAGTACTACACTGTCTCGGTTCACGCATCCCATGTCGGAGCTAATTAATTCTGGGGTTATGAAAGAATTGTCCTCGCCAATATTATTTGGACCTTCCCCGGACATGTAGTAGAGAGAGCTTTCTTTTAGAATAATTAATTTATCATCCATGGCTATTAGGGAAACTATGTCGCCCCCAGCAGGGTTAACATCTACGTATAGTGTATCATTAAATTCAACTGCCTTACCTTCGGATCTAATTTTGGAATACTGGATTCTATTTGGGTTCTCAAGTCCGGCTAGGAATATGCGGTCTTTATGGGTTTCAATTATAGAAGCCTGAGGCGCAATAATGTTGTCAAGAACCCCGCCAGTTGTGTAAAGGGTTTCCCGTGTGAGTATAGTTGCATCTGCTAGAGTGTCTACAAAAGATACCGTGTCTACCGTCTTATTATTGGCTACTGCCGTACTTAGAGTTGTTAGTTTATAGAAAATTGTACCTGCAGCCTCTGTTCTGTATACGTCAATTGTTACTCCTGTTTTTTCAGTAAGGCGGAGAGTGGGTAGATTTATAGTTAGTGTCTGAGTCGTAGTTCCACCACTTAGTGTTACTATAATAGGAATGGAGGGGGCACTTACATGTTGTTGTCCGTAAGCATCGGTGTAGTTGTATAGGGCACAGTACTGGTACTCTCCATCAGACATGTTTCCGCCAGTAGAAGCAGTGGTTACGGAGAAGTTCTCTGGATACAAAAAGTAACCATGTTCAGTAACTCGGGCGCCGTCATACATGTACAAAATACCACTAGGTAGATGCAAATTATTTGATAGGATCTTTTTACCCGTGGATTCCATGTTGTTGAAACTTAATTCAGTACTGTTAATTCCTAGTAGGGTATCAAAAGTTCCACTATCAGTAATAATCCTCCCCTTGATCTGCGAAACGAAGAGAAATTTGCCTTCCCCTATTTCATGAACCTTGGGGAGGGTTCCGGCTAGGAGCTCTCCAGATAGTGATGGACTTATTGATTGTACAATGGACCCCGCACTGTCAGCAATGAAGTAGGTAGGTTGTAGTGTACTACTGTGGATTAGTGGAATATATAAATCATTACTATTTAAGAAAGCTTTACCGCTTAAACCCACACTGCGAAGAAATACTGATGCAGTTCCTACTACTGCTCCTAGTGTAACTGTGTTCTGTTTAACTAGGTAGTTATAAGTAGCAACCGCACTTACTTCATAGTACACTGTGAAACTAGTTCCATTATACTGAGCCGTTGTATTAGTTACATTTGCAATTGTTTCTACTACAGTTGGTGCAACTGGGATTGCGGCTAGGTTTGAGTTAATTACACATAACTTAACTGCACTACCATTGTAGTAGCTAATTAGTAGCCGATCTTTATGGTCTAGATTAACGTCTATTGATCCAGCAGCTGATTCTCCACTAAGGGTGGTTAGTGTTGAAAGGCTGAGATCGCTATTAATCTGAAAGTATTTAATTACATTTCCAGTATTATTGTACACAACTGTAATTTTATTGTTAGAATGGGATGCTACATCGAAGTGGTCGCCGGTAGCAAGTACTCCATCAACTATTTTAGTTGCTGCACTTAGGCTACTAGGGTTCACAATGTCAAAAGTTTTATAATATATGGAACCTGAATCAGCATACATAACAAAAATTACATTGCCCATATGTGCTAGACGGGGGTTTACAGCTGTAGAAGTTGCCACAGTTTGATCAAATACTTGTACTGTATCGTTTAAGTGATCAACTACGGAGTATTTAATTCCAGATGAATCTTTGTAGGCAAATATTTTAGTATTTTCAACAAATAGGCAATCTTGCGCACTCTGCTTTCTTTCATTAATTAGTATAGTTTTAGATGCTCCCTTAACATCTGCAATCTTACCTTTTTGAATCCATTTCTGGACATTTTCTGAATAGGCATATAGATTGTAGTGAGTCAGGGCATTTAGTTCATTCTTGTAAGAAGCTAGTGATTTAAGACTACTTAGCTTATTATTGTCCAGATCGTAAGTTGGTACTGCCTCATACCCGTTTGACTTTTTCAATTTTCCTGGAGTTTCAAACGCTACATTTTCTGCCGTTACCAGATAACCTAACTGTAACTGTTTACTATCTGATTTCGTATTTATACCGTTTACAAGTGAGACAGGTATTTTTTGTTTACCAAGAGCCATGGGGAACTCCTATTATACTAGTTGCCAGTTTGATGCGCCATCTCCAATAAGCATTAATGAGCCGTAGGAGGAATCTATGGACTGAGATGCGGAACCGTCTAGGGTATCTGAACCATCTGGGACTATTGAGATTGCATTGGCATTTGCACTTCCAGAAGCATCTTTAATTATGTAGATTCTGCCTGCAGCAACTGCACTAGCGCTTGGTAGTGTGATAGTCCTGCTTGCTGCAGTGTTGACTGATAGGACTACGAAGGTGTCTGAAGAGCTTATTACTAGATCTCCAGCAACTGCCTGGGCTTCGAAGTAGATGGTAGTTCCAGGGACGGAGACAATGGAACCGCCACTAGTGATCTGGACTGGAGTACCAGAAGCGTTTGTGAAGTACAGATTGCCACCTGTGACGTATACGGATGAGGCATAAGTAGTTCCACTTAGGGTTGTAGACTGGGAGTCAAATTGCAAGCTTAGAGCATTCACAAGCGATTGGATGTTTAGGTCTAGATTTGCATTAATGTTAATCCCGGCACTTGGTACTTGCTTGCCCTTGGAACTAGTATGATCGTGGGCATCTACGGCGTCGAAGGCTGAGTTTAACTGGGTAGCCCAGGTTGGACCAAGTGTAACCGTTGCCACTGGAAGGTCTAAGTTCATATAAGGTGTATTAGCCATATATATTCTCCAAAATTAAAAAACCCAAATATCAATAGTAACGTCAGAAGAGCATGCAAGTGAGAGTGTGGCGCTGGGATTTGTATTTAGATCCTGCAAGTCCCACACATCTGCCTGTGCTCGTTTCCGTACAATAATCCAGCCCTGGGGTTGTCTACCTAGTTTATGATTTACCTCATTCGTAGATCCACTAACCAGGGCAAGACCTTTTAGGAGAATACCGTCTAGGATCTCCTTATTGGTCACACTGTCTAAAACTGCACGAGTATTATCTTGTAACTTTTGTAGAGGCAGTTCAGACAATTTAACTAGTTTAAAACTCTTTAGAGTCATTAGTACCACCAACGATAGTCTTCAGCATAGATATCGCTGATTGTCTCTGACTTGCCAGCATCACGGTTCTGGGCTGCTTGCTCAATTCTGAGCTTTAGGGCAGCTTTCTGAGCCATGAGGACTGACACATCAGATTCTTCTTTTTGTAGCATTTTTATAGCCACGTCAACTATTATATATTCATCGTACTCATTAAGATCATCAAGAGTATCGGTTAGATTAGTCAATCGGGGTGCAACCGGGATGTACCAGAGTCGGACTGGCATTGCACTATCAGGAATTGGGGCAAATATGATATTGCCTCCGTTTAGCCTATATCGGAAATTAGTAATACCTAAATAAGTACTAACGTTAAAATGCTGGAATCTGTTACGCTCATTAAAGTTAAATGGGCTTAGGGTTGTCCAGTCACTAAAATTTATCTTGGCATCTAAACCGTATAGTTTATAGAAATCTCCGGCAGTAACTAGACTGGAAATTGCATAAGTATCTACGGCATTTGTAAGATTAAAAGTAACATTTTTAACGTTGTAATCAGCCCCGTAAGTTTGTACAAGAATATCGTGGAGCTCAGCAATAGAGTGATTGATGTAGGAAATCAGTTCCGTATCGTCTACGAAACTTGAGTTCTCCATATCTGCCCTTGAACGGCTATGTTGCATAAGTTCGGATAGAGTTACGGACATAAAAACCTCATAAAAAGAAGGGCGGGAGATTGGCGTCTCCCACCCCTATTAACTAACTATTCTTCTTCAGATTCCATTGAAGGCTCCTCGCCTTCTTCTTCCTCTTCGTCTTCCTCTTCGTCACACAACTCTATGAAAGACTTAAGAGCTTCTGCAAATTCTTTCTTGTTCTCAGATTTAATAGCCTCGAACATTTCAGATACTGCAGCTTCAATACCGGCGCTGTTGTCCATTTCTGCACCGTACTCGCTTTCTGGTTTTTCTTCCATTTTTTCTGGACCGCTGCCAATCTTTTTTATGATTAGTGCTGCAATTCCTTTCTTATCTCCATTCATCATCATATAAAACTCCTATTAAAGTGCGGAACTATTTTTAAGTTCAAGGTTAATCTTAACAATACTACCATCAGCTGGATTAGTTGGGGTTGCACCAGTATTGATGAAGAAATCAACATAGGGTACAGCACCGTTTACGTCCTCAGCTTTTACCTGGAAAGCCTGGTCAGCAGCAGTACTAGCAACAACTACGCCTTTGAAGAACTTAAGGCTGATATATTTGTCAGAAAGTACAATCCGGTGTTCTCCAGCAGCTACTTCAGAAAGGGATGCAACGCCCCAACGAAGTTGGTTAGCAATAAGAGTCCAAGCCTGGTTAACTCCGCCTGCGAAAGTAGCTATTACGTGATCGCCTTCTCCAGCATCTACTAAAACTGTAGTATCGCCGCCAGTAGCAGTTTGGTCATTTCTTAGTGATCCGGCATCGGTTAGTGTAATAGTCTTACCAGAAACAGCTCCAGTATTGATTAATTCTACTAGTTCAGCAGTGGTTAGATCAACAGCTGAATTTGCACCACCAGAAAAGGTAGCAACAACACTATCGCCTTCTCCAGAATCTGCTAAAGCAGTAGCATCGCCACCAGTAGCGGTTTGTAGAGTTCTTAAGCTAGAAAGATCGGTAATGGTGATGTTTTTACCAACTACTGCTCCAGTATTAATAGCCTCTACTAGTTCTGCCGTAGTTAGATCAACAGGAGTAGCACTGTTGTTTGTGCCGTCATTAGGAGTTACTGTACAAACTATAGCAGCTGCAGTTCCTGTAAAATCAATAAGAACGGTATCTGTTGGGTTAGCAGCGGCTGCAAGTACTTCGGTAGTTAGTGTAGTTGTGTTTCTTAAAACACCGGTATTTGGATTGTCTGTTAAAATAATATCTGCTGTTAGATTTAGAGTTCCTGTGGCAGCAGTAGTAGGATTATTAGTCCCATCGTTTGGAGTCACTGTAATAACAGTAGCAGCAGCAGTACCTGTTACATCAACTAAGACTGTATCAGTTGGATTAGCAGCTGCGGCAAGTACTTCTGTAGTTAGAGTTGCTCCGTTATTTGAAG
>JACCEE010402665.1_pt1 | contig 19714 bp, 29 predicted proteins | sample 7449931 | NCBI WGS metagenome assembly JACCEE01 (sample SAMN15323457, study PRJNA562643) | freshwater metagenome | isolation source: river surface water | place: USA:Blue River Watershed | collected 2017-08-19 | reverse complement strand
TCCCCGATTCGCATGAGCGCCGACCGCGGCACCGACAAGGATTCCTCGCTGACTGACGCCGCCGGCAAACCCATCACGCTGTACCACGGCACCAGCAATGTTGGCGACGAGGCTCTGAGCGAGCTGCGCACTGGGCCCGGCTTGCTGGGTGAGGGCATCTACCTGACGAGCGTTGCGGCTCGCGCATCGGGTTACACCCAGGGAGAGAACGGCCACATCTACCCGGTGTACGCCAACATCAGCAACCCGATCAGCATCACCGATTTCGAGGATCGCTACGGTCGCGGCAAGGCCAACGTGCGCCGCAGCGCCGAGATCCGCCAGCAGCTCATCGACGAAGGCTACGACGGCATCGTCGACCGCGACGGCGACAAGGTGTGGGAAGCCGTGGCATTCAACTCGGACCAGATTGTGTCCGCGTTCGCCGTGCCCGAGGCCGACATCCGCAGCAGCGCCGACCGCAGCCTTCAGCGCGAAAACGAATTCGAGATGAGCACTCGGATTCCGTCGGCCAAGCCCAGCAAAAAGGTTCAGATCGAGGATCCGATCGCCAACCTGCTGATCTCTGACTTTGGCTCCGGCGAAGATCAAGAACGCTGGATCGAGTCGGTGTCCGACCTCGTGACGAAGTACCCGAACTACCGTGAGGCCGACAGCGCCAACACGTCGGCGAAGAAGCTCGAGCGCCTGATTCGCCAGATGAAGGAAAACCTGACCTGGCTGCACAACCAGGTGCCGGCAAGCACGCGTCAGCGCAGCAAGCTGTGGTACGACGGCGCCAACGCCATCGCCAACCGCATGTCGAAAAAGTACGGCATGGCCGAGCATCAGTCCGCCGGCGTGCTGGCTGTGCTGAGTCCGCAAAAGGACTGGTTCATGAACGTGAGCCTGGCCGAGCGCGTCGCACAGACCGTTGCCGAGCAGCAAAACTTCAAGTGGTCTCCCGACATGGAAAAGACCGCTGAGCGCATTTTCGGCAAGGCCAAGTACAAGGAAGACGTCGACGCCATTCGCGGCAAGACACTGCGTGAGCTCGCCGACGACGACTACCTGTCGGCGATGTGGGTTCGCGTCTACGACGAGGCGCACAACTCGCGCTCGTTCATGGTGGTGTCGCCCGAGGGTGACCCGATCGCGGTCGCCACGGCAAAGACCGGCAAGCCGGCCAAGGTTGCCTGGGGTGGCATCGGCTCCATCGCCAAGGCCATCTCGATCATGCGCGACGGCAGCGTCGAGAACATCAGCAACCAGCTCGGCCGCAAGCACAAGGTCCGCAATTTCTACAACAACATTCTTGTACCCAACAGCAAGAATGGCCACGTCACCATCGACACCCACGCCGTGGCGGCCGCCCTGCTGCGCCCGCTGTCCGGCAACTCGCTGGAAGTCATGCACAACTTCGGCGGCGCCAAGAACGCCCTGAAGGGCCTCGAGGGCACCTACGCCCTGTACGAAGAGGCATACCGCCGCGCAGCCAACGAGCTCGGCCTGCTGCCGCGCGAGCTGCAGTCGATCACCTGGGAAGCCATCCGCGGAATGTACCGCCCGGGCTTCAAGTCACAGCTGAAAAATGTTGAGGCTATTGATAAAATATGGAATCAGTTCAAGAAAGGACGACTGAGCTATGAAGGAGCAAGAGACTGGTCCCTCGAGTCTGCGGGAAGAATTGACGACCCTAGCTGGCTCGGACGCGACCCTGGCACGTATGTTGAAGACGAATCGGCCTTTGAACCTGGAGACGTATCTGGCGATGGAGTACCCGGACGGGATTCCGAAGACGCTTTCGTCCGAGCAGATCTCGATGATTCCGGAGCCGCTGAGGCGTCAATTCGAGAATCACGAGACCGAAGCGGACGGGATGAGGGCGGAAGCCTTGCGCCGCTCCCAGGTGCGCCAACTGTTCAAGGCGCGTCCGGGCCGGACCCCCGACTCGTCGAAGTAGCCGAGCAGTACGCCCGCGACAACGGCATTGACCTGCGCCGCCAGTCGGCCTACGTCGAGGTCGATGCCGAGCGCGCAGCACGCATTGCGGCAGCCTACGAGGCTATGCCGCATGCCCCGCAAGACCCCAAGGTCAAGGAAGCCTTCGAGAACCTGATCCGCCAGACGCGCGCCCAGTACGACGCGCTGGTGGATGCCGGCTACGAGTTCACGTTCTTCGATTCGAAGAGCGACCCCTACCAGGGCAACCCCTGGAACGCCATGCGCGACCTGCGCCAGAACAAGCGCATGGCCGTGTATGGCACCTATGACGGCTACGGCACCGAGGGCGTGACGCAAGGCAAGGTCGATGACAACCCCATGCTCGCCGACACCGGCCTCGAGTGGCGAGACCAGGACGGCAAGACCCATCCCGTCCTCGCCAACGACCTGTTCCGCGCCGTGCATGACGCCTTTGGCCATGGCCTCGAGGGCGCCGGCTTCCGCGCACGCGGCGAAGAGAATGCCTGGCAGGCTCATGTGCGCATGTTCACGGGATCCGCCGTCGGCGCCATCACGAGCGAGACGCGCGGCCAGAACAGCTGGCTGAATTACGGGCCCTACGGCGAGAAGAACCGCACGGCAAAGCTCGAGGACACTGTCTTCGCCGACCAGAAGACCGGGCTGATGCCCGAGTGGACGTGGACCGAAGGCGTTGTCGACGGACCCGATGGCGGTCCCGGTGGCGGCGTCAAGCAATCCGCTGATCGCGTCACCGACACTCCCGAATTCAAGCGCTGGTTCGGTGACAGCAAGGTCGTCGACGCATCTGGAAATCCGCTGGTCGTGTATCACGGGACGCCCGCCGACTTCTCGGAGTTCAAGCAAACGACCGGGAAAAACGCCACGCTGTTTGGAACGGAAGACGTGGATCGGAACGCGTTTTTCTTCTCCGACCGGCGCGCGTTTGCTGACGAGTTCGCGGCGAAACAGGGTGATGGTGGCAAGGTCCTTGAGCTTTACTTGTCGATGCAGAACCCGGCGGATCTGCGCGACGGGTTCCCGGACGATGTCGTCACTGCACTGGAGGAGCGAGGGTTCAACCCGAATTACTTCCACACGCGTGACATGGACAATATCTGGGAAGTGTTCGACGGGAAAGAGGGTGCCGAGATAGTGGCCGCGCTCAAGGACGCGGGCTATGACGGAGCCATCCTTTTGGAGGCAGTCGACCCTGGCAAGCCCATGCGTGGCGACAACCGAGCCACTACCTACGCCGTATTTGACCCCACCCAGATTAAGTCCGCCACTGACAACAACGGCGAGTTCAACGAGAACGAGCCCAGCATCCTACGCTCCGTCGACCGCCCGCAGTTCTACTCGCAACTGCAGCGCGCCATCGAGCAAGTCCCGCAGCGCCTGGCCACCATGGCTGCGCCGGCGTGGAAGCAATGGCTCACCGCCAACGCATCAAAGCTCGGCGTCAAGGCCGACGAGATCGAGTGGTCCGGCATCAAGGACTACCTGGATCTGCAGGGCAAGGCCAAGCTGAGCAAAGACGACCTGGTCGCGTACCTGGATGACAGCGGCGTGAAGGTCGGCGAGGTTACGCTCGGCGCCCCTCAACTCACGGCCGATGGTCTCCCCGTTGGCTACCAGATCATTGACGAAGGCGACGGGCGTTGGAGCTTCAGCAGCCCGAGCATGGCCAGTAAGCTGTTTAAGTCCAGGGATGCCGCAGTCGATGCCGCCAAGCGAGATGCCGAAATGGAGCTCGAGAATGGCGAGATGTCTACCTCTCAACCGAAGTACGACAAATACACCCTGCCAGGCGGCGAGAACTACCGCGAGGTGCTGATCACGCTGCCCGAAAATGCTGGCCCGTCTCCTGACGCCGTGGCCAAGGAGATGTTTGGCCGTCGCATGAACGACCTTTCGGCATCTGATCGCGAAGCCGTCCGATCAAAACTTCGTGAGCGCGACAGCGGAAACTACAAGTCCAGCCACTGGGACGAACCCAACATCCTCGCTCACATCCGCATCAACGACCGCACCGATGCTGACGGCAAGCGCGTGCTGTTTGTGGAAGAGGTCCAGTCCGACTGGGGTCAGGAGGGCAAGAAGAAGGGTTTTGCTTTGTCCGCCGCCGAGAAAGCCGAGCAGAGTGCGGAAATCACTCGGCTGCAGGCCGAGATCAGCGCCATTCAAAATGCGGGCCTGCAGGTGCCTCGGCCTGGAACCGCAATTGAAGACGTTGACCCCAACTTCCTTCGTGTTCAAGAATTGATCCGTCAGCGTGACGCACTGCAAACCAGGACTGCCGACAACTCGATTCCTGTCGCCCCGTTCGTCACCAAGACAGAAGGCTGGCTTAACCTCGCCTTAAAGCGCATCGCCATGCTGGCCGTAGAGGGCGGCTACGACAAGGTGGCCTTCGTCAATGGCGAGCAGTCTGCTGAGCGCTACGACCTGAGCAAGCAACTCTCTCGTGTTGCATACAGAGAAGGAAGGCTCCAGGGTTACGACAACGACGGCGCTCTTGTAATGAGTAAGTCGGTTGAGCCAGCAGAATTGCCCGACTATGTGGGCAAAGAGCTCGGCACAAAGATGGCTGAAAACGCACAGAAGGATGCCGAGGTCAGGGCAGCACTGAGGCAAGCGATCAAAAAAGATTTGCCTGAAGAGCAGATTGATGCGCTGCGAGATCAGTTGAATGCGATTCCTGAAGAGTATTCGGGCCTTGATCTCAAGGTCGGCGGCAAAGGCATGATCAAGTTCTATGACGAGATCGTGCCGCAGACGCTCAACAAGCTGCTGCCGAAGCTCGGCGGCGAGAAACTAGGCACCGTCACCATTGGCGGCAACGACAAGCTTCGCAAAGTTCGCGACGACGACGGCACCTATGCACTCGAAGAAAAGCGCTTCGACGAGTACGACGAGCCGTACTGGGAAGCCATTGCGTTTGGCCTGACCGAACAGCGTGCTGCCGAGGTCATGCAGGAAGACAAGCGCTCGCAGCAGCCCGGCTTCGACGTCACCGACAAGATGCGCGAGACAGTGGGCGCCGGCGTGCCGCTGTTCAGTGCTGACCGTCCCTGGTTCGACGACCTCAGCAAGCTGAAGGTCTCGACCAACTACCAGCTCGGCGACCTGTTGAAATCCAGCAAGAAGCTGGGCTGGTGGAACCGCACCATCGGCACGCAGTACGACCTCGCGCAGAAGCAACCGCAGTTCAAGCGCGTGTTTGACGCCGTGCAGCGATTCATCAATGACGTGTCGGCCTACGCCACCCGCGCCGCCGACCTGGCGCCGACAATCCTGCCCAAGCTCGAGACCTGGAAGGACATCGCCAAGTCGCCGCTGTCGGCCGAGGACGTCAAGGCTTTGCGTGACCCGATTTTCGGCGGCACGCTGAAGTACACCCGCGACGAGGACGGCAACATCGTCGAGACCGAGGACGTGTCAACGGCTGGCGTCGTGTTTACCAACGACGAGCTGCGCGACATCTTCAAGCTCAACGACCGCCAGATCGGTCTGTACCGCGAGTTCCGCCGCGCCACCAACAAGAGCTTGTCTGACCTCGCGGTCTCCGACATGCTGCGCTACCTCGGCGGCGACGGTGAAGGCGTGCGCCAGCGTGCGCTCGACGCCAAGAACCTGGACGGCGCGCTGAACGCAATGATCGCCCACCTGGACCAGCTCATCGCACAGCAGCCGGAGCGCGCCGAAGTCCTCGAAGACACCAAGCGCGCGATCAAGGAAAAGGCTGGCCAGGCGATCGGCCTGATGGCCCGCGGTTACGCCCCGCTGTCTCGCTTCGGCCAGTACACGGTGTATGTCGTCGGAAAAGACGGCGAGCAGCTTTACTTCTCGATGTTCGAGAATGATCGCGACGCCCAGAAGATGGCTCGCGAAATGCGGGAGCAGTACCCCGAGGCGACCGTCACCACGGGCACCATGAGCCAGGAGAGCTACAAGCTCTTCAGCGGCGTGACGCCCGAGACGCTGGCGCTGTTCGGCGAGTCCCTGGGTCTGGAAGAGTCCGGCATCGACGCCAAGTCTGAGGTGTTCCAGCAGTACCTCAAGATGGCCAAGACCAACCGCTCGGCCATGAAGCGCCTGATTCAGCGCAAGGGTATCGACGGCTTCAGCGAAGACGCGGGACGCGTGCTGGCTGGCTTCGTGTACAGCAACGCCCGCCAGATCTCGACCAACCTGCATGCCGGCGAGATCAGCCGCTCCGCTGCCGCCATCACTGACGGCGACATCAAGGACCAAGCCATCCGCCTGATGGAATACGTGCAGAACCCGCGCGAAGAGGCTCAGGCCGTCCGCAGCCTGTTGTTCACGCAGTTCCTGGGCGGCTCCATCGCGTCGGCCTTGGTCAACATGACCCAGCCGTTCACGATGACCCTGCCTTACCTCAGCCAGTTCGACGGCATCTCTGGCGCCGGCAAGCGCATGGCTGAAGCCGTCAAGCTCGCGTCTCGCGGCATCCGAGACGACGAAGACCTGAAGGCTGCACTCAAGCGCGGCGAAGACCTCGGCATCGTCAGCCCGCAGGAAGTCCACCAGCTCATGGCGCAAGCCCAGGGCAAGGGCGTGCTGCAGTCTGGCGACGGCACCAAGGTGGGCGACGCCGCGGCCAAGATGAACAACACCATGGCCAAGCTCAACATGGGCTGGGGCAAGGTGTTCTCGGCTGCCGAACAGTTCAACCGCCGCGTGACGTTCATCGCCGCCTACAAGCTGGCCCGCGACCAAGGCATGGCCAACCCGATGGCGTTTGCCGAAAAAGCGATCGCCGAAACCCAGGGCATCTACAACAAGGGCAACAAACCCGCGTGGGCTCGTGGCGCCGTCGGTGCAACGCTGTTCACGTTCAAGCAGTACTCGATCGGCTACGTCGAATTCCTGCGTCGCATGTGGGGCAACGGAGCCGAGGGCAAGAAAGCCGTCGGCCTCGCGCTTGGCGTGCTGTTCCTGATGTCTGGCCTGGGCGGCATGCCTGGCGCCGACGATCTCGACGACGTCATCGACGGCTTCGCGCAGCGCGTGCTCGGCCGCAGCTTCGACACCAAGCAAGCCAAGAAAGAGTTCTTCGCGTCAATCCTTGGCCAGGCCGGCGCCGAATTTGTGATGAGCGGCATCTCGGGCTTGCCCGGCGCGCCGATCGACATCTCCGGCCGCATGGGTCTGGGCAACCTGATCCCGGGCACCGGCTTGTTCACCAAGAAGCGTGAATACGGCCGCGACTACCTCGAGATCGCCGGACCCGCTGGCACGCTGTTCACCAACATCGGCACCGGTGTTGCGCAGCTCGCCCAGGGCGAAATCAAGAAGGCCGCCGAGGCCGTGGCACCGCAGGCCGCGCAGAACGCGCTCAAGGCTGTGGACATGGCGCAGATGGGCTTCTATCGCGACATGAAGGGCCGCAAGGTTGTCGACACCGACGCCTACGACGTGCTGGTCAAAGCCATCGGCTTCCAGCCTCGTGCCGTTGCCCAGGTCCAGGAAGCCACCACCGTGCAGGCGAACCTCATCGCGCAGAACAAGATTCGCGAGACCGAGATCGCCGACAAGTGGGCCCGCGGCCGCATCGAGCGCAAGCCCGAGCTGATCGAGGACGCCAAGCAAGAGCTCGCCGACTGGAACCGCAAGAACCCCGAGAGCAAGATCTCGATCGACGCCAGCCAGATCAACAAGCGCGTGCAGGAAGCGAACAAGAGCAAGGCTCAGCGTGTCGCCGCCACCGCACCGAAAGAGATCCGCGGCGCCGTCAAGAAAGAGCTCGAGCGCGTCGAATAAGAATCCTTGCTACCGCAGGACCTTTGCCCACCCTTCGGGGTGGGCGCTTTTTTTGTTTGAAAAATTTGTTGCAGTTCACGCCAGACGCAATCTGTCAGAAAAAAACAACAAGTTTCTGACATTTTCAAAAAGGGCCTTGCGCAAATCCTTATGATCGGCGATGCAGTCAAGAAATCATCCAGTGAGCGGCGTCGCCATTTTGATCGGCTTCGTCGCAATCGCAGTCGCCCATCCATGGATCGCCATCCCGATCGGCATCGGGCTCTATGCGCTTTGGCGAACCTGTTGAGGAACAGAGATGTCGTGCCGCATGCCGCCGCACACATCGCACGGCGCCCGCTTCATTAGCTCGCGAATTGTTTCCGGCTTGACGCTGCCCAGTAGAGCTCGTCCATCGCAATCCTTGTTTTGCTCGAGCCACCCCATGAGCAGTCGCTGCCTGCCCTGGACCAGGTTCACATGCACGCCATAGCAGCCGTACTCGAGGTACGTCGCGCCGCCCGACTTCCTGACCAGGCGAAAGTTGCAGCCGTTGGGAAATGTCTCCATCCCGTCAAGCAGGCAGCTGTCGAGCGTCTCCTCCTGCTGAAGGATTTCCGTCATGACTGACCCCTTGCTCGAATCATCGTGGCAAGTCTCTTGGGCCATTGGCTTTGACTGCCCTTGTCTACTTCATCGCACACCTTCGCGCACGCCTCACGCTCCTCGGCAACGGCGGCATCAAGCTGCTCCTGCGTGAACATGCGAGGGAACTTGTGCGCGCGGAAGACCAGTTTGTCTGGGTCTGTTGGGTGTCGTTCAAGTGGCATCGCTCACTCCTGACGGATGCAGATAAAGCGCAACTCTTTGGCGCTATCCTTGACCATAAGCTTGGCGGCGTTTCCTGCGGCGGCGCAGTGTTGCTCGGTCTTGAACCCTGTGATGTGGTTCAGCGTGACGCTGCTGGCAAACATTCCTGCGTAGATATAAATCACAAGCGTCCAACTCATTTGTTACCCCCGTTCTTTTCGCGCAGCTGGTCTTGCGCCCAGCGTGCGCCATGCTGGAACCCCTCATACTCGGAAAAATCCCAAGAGGCTCGGTCGATCACCTCATCCGTCAGCCCAACCCATTCACGTTTTCCAAGTTTGCAGATGCCGCACATACATTCCACCGGCTCCTGCACAGGTACTATGGGCGGGGTGGCGACTGCAGCCTCCCATGCGCGGAAAGCAAGTTCCAACTCACTGACCCTGGCGTGCAGGCGACGCAGCTCGGCGGCGGCGGCGAATGGGCACGACCAGTCGTACGGCGTATCCTCAAGCTCAGCAGCCAGTCGAAGAGCCTCGGGTTGTTGTGCGCTCATGCTGCACCGCCGTTCTCAATCTCAACCTCACCGGTGGTCTCGATCCAGACTCGAGCGCCGCACGACAGCGGCTTGTCCGGCGAGTACACCACCCGGCTGTCGCCGTGGATTTTCACGGCGTGCGCATACGTGTTGCTCTTGTACGTCTTGACCGTGAGGACCGGATCGTTGGTGCCGTTCTTGGCGTTTGCCCTGACGGCATGCTGGTTGACGTGGATGATGGTCTTCATTGCGATTTCCTTTCGTATGTCAACGATTATAGGAAGTCGCGGCAAACCCGAGTGATGTTTAGGGCCGTTGTGTGGCGCGCGCACAACGGGTGGTCAGGGTGGTGCAAAAACTCGCGTCAACGCGCAGTTGTGCAGACCAACATTGGGTTGGTAAAATGGGAGGTGCTGCTACAAGTTGTTGTTGCGTAAAGCCAACAGTCGACTGCAAAGCCGTCTACGCCGGTTCGATTCCGACCCCCGCCTCCAATAAAACCAAGCACTTAGCCAAGCCCGCGCAACCCGCGGGCGCCTCGTTTCCGCCTCGATTCGCCTGAAAACCCCCCGAAAAAGGTGGTCAACCCCCCGTTGATATGCTACTTTGCGAATCAACACGAGTTGGCCGCCAACATCAGTCGAGGGAGTCATGGCACGCGTCAGATCCACGCCGTCAGGAAAGTTCGAGCTGCGCATTCGCAACAGGCTGCTGCCCAAGGACGTGTACCTCACGTTCGACGACGAGGCCGCAGCACACAGTTACGGTCAGCAGGTTGATGATCTGCTGAAGGACGGCGTGGTGCCGGCGAGCCTCATCGAAGTCAAAGACGAGAAGCTCGAGACCGTCGCGCAGATCGTGCGTGCGTGGCGACAAAAGGGTGCACTCTCCTCCGCTGACGACGGCATTCTCAACCAGGTGGTCGCCGACGCCGGCAATCTGCGCCTCAACGAGCTCACGTACAAATGGGCCGAGGCCTGGGTCGAGCAACTCAAGCGCAAGAGCAACCTCGCGCCCGGCACTTTGCGCAAACGCGTTGGCGCCATGGCCAGAGCTCTCGACTGGTATCTGCGATCGCATCCCGATGTGGCCCTGGCAAACCCGCTGCGCCTGCTGCCCAAGGGCTACGCCTCCTACACCGCCAGGGATGCGGCCGCGCTCAAGGGCACCAAGGGCCGCGTGAAGAGCGACGTCATGCGTGACCGACGCCTGGCCGCCGATGAAGAGCTGGCGATTGTCGGCGCGCTCAACGGCGAGAAGCGGCCGGACAGGGAGCGTGCGTTGCCGGTGGATCCCGCGTTCCAGGAGCTCTTCTTCTTGATCCTGGGTACGGGCGTGCGCCTGCGCGAGGCCTACACGCTGCGCAAGTGTCAGATCGGCGCCAACACCATTCGCGTTGAGTCCGGAAAAACTCGAGCTGGCGTCGTCGAGTACCGCACGGTTCCCCTGCTCCCGGATCTGCGCAAGCGCTTGGCCAGGTGGACGGCCAAGATGAAAGCCGACGAGCTCGTGTTTCCGTTCTGGAATGGCGACGACGCCGAGCTCGACCGCACGACGGCCAAGCTGTCGCGCCGATTCACGACGCTGTTCCAGTACGCCGGCGCATCAGACCTCACCGAGCACGACCTGCGCCACGAGGCGACGTGCCGCTGGTTTGAGATGCGCGCAAAGGATGGGTCGTGGCTGTACCGCGAAGGCGAGATTCGCCGCATCATGGGCTGGTCACCCAACAGCCCGATGCCGGCGCGCTACGCCAGCTTCAGGGTCGAGGATCTCGCCTCGCGGCTGGGGTAGGCAAAGGCGGTATTGGCTTGCGCCTATTGCCCATGATGCGCTTGGGTTCGCGTCGATCGCGCGCCTCCTCGAGCGCCTTCTGATTCAGGCGATCACGCAGCGCATCAGCCGGGATGATCCAGCTGCGGCCAAACTTCACGCCGGGCAGATCACCCTGGTTCAGGCGCTCCGCCACAACCTCCTCGGTGCAGCCGAGCATCTCGGCCACCTGGGTGACGTTGTAGATCATCTGCTGCCAATCTCCATGCGCCCGACTCGAGTGAACCAGGCGTGATCAATCTTTGCGTCCGGGCCGCCAGACTTGGGCACTGGTGGCGCCACGCGATAGAGCACTCCAGACTGGCTGTTGCGTGTCACGTAGCGCTCCAGGATGACGTGCTGCGTGACCCGTCCAGAGAAGTCCGTTGCAACAACGTCGCGCACGTCGAATGCCTGGTCACGCGTGATTCTCATTCGCCGGCTTTTTGACGACTGATGACCGGATGATCAGGCTGCGAGGTCTTGTGTCGATGGTGTGCGGGCCAATGCCTATGCCGCTCGCCCCTTCCACCATTCGCGTCCATCCGCCCTGGCAGTCATAGAACCCGCCGGCGCGGATCTCGGTGACTGTGCTTGCATTCTCGAAGCTGCCGATGGCGTTCTTCTCGAAATCGCTTTCTGGCGTCAGCACGAGCTGCACCACGCCATCCTCGATGTAGATCGCAGTCTTCACTTCTTCTTCTCCTGCGGAATCGGCACGGCAACCGGCCAGCCGCCGCGGTGCTTGAAGCAGCCGTATGCCGTCATGCACCAATCGCCAGCCTTGAGGCTGTCGTCAAACGTGTGAATGGATTGCAGCGGGTTCTGCCTGTCCCAGTCGCGCTGATGCGGCTCGCTGTCAGCCCAGCACCGCGTCACGATCAGGCAGCCCGGGCCGGCATGGCCGATCACGTACGCCCTGGGGTGAACGTGGCGCAGCTTGCCCTCCAGCACCAGGCCCTTCTCCTTCTTGATCCAGGCCTGAATTGCGGCCACGGCCTCGCGGTGTTGCTTCGTGGTCATTCCGGCTCACCGTCATCGGTGCCGCTGCGCATGACCTCAATCATGTCGCGCAGGATGCTGAGGCGCTCGCCGATCGGGCCCGACGGAATGCCGGCCTCGTAGCAAATGACGTGCGCCAGGCTGAGCCAGGCGGCGTTCGGATCCTGCTCGCCCAGCATGTCCACAAACTCGCCGGGATGCTCGGGGTTCTCCCACTCATCTGAGCTCAGGCCGTCCTCGGTGTAGTAGCCGAAAAACGCCACCTGCAGATTTTGAATCAGGGCGTCGGGGTCGAAGTCCGCGACTCGGCCATTGTCGGTTGCCGTGCGCACGGCGTACTTGCCGGCGGCCTCAACCGCCATGGCCATGCGCTGGCGACGAATATCCCAGGCGCCCATCAGCAAGGGCATCGGCGGGATGTTGAAGTGCTGCGCCGTCTGCCAGTGGCCTTGCGGCAACGGATACGCGGCAACCGCAAAGGCGGAGCCGTCGGGCATGTTGCCAACCTCTTCGACAGTAGCGCCGAGGTCGACGAGCATCTGATTGATGACGTTGTGCTCAGTTCCCATTGGCTTCCCTTCGAATTGATTCCGTTGCCTCGTTGCGCCGCCGGTAAAGCATCTTGGCCATGGTCATGACCTCATCCACGTCGCTTTCTGACAGCGGCTCCAAAGACTTACCAACCATGATGGACAGCACGTCTGTTCCGGATTCGCGCAGCATGTCTGCGAGCTGGCGACGACGTTCGTCCGTGACGAGCGCGCTCAATCGCGTCAGAGCTTCGGCAATCTGAAATGACTCAAAGGCAAGCGCGACACATTTCGCAAACTGCTCCCCCTTCACGGCGACGGTGGACGACATCACCTCGTTGATGTTGTCGCCCAAGGCATCGAGGTGCTTCTGTAAGTTTTTCTCATCCATTCAGTACGACCTCGCCACCTTGAATTTCGGGATAATGTGCTTCGACATGTGAGAGCCAAACGAGTCGGCCTTGGTCAGCGCCTCGACGTCCTGTGGTTTGACGCCGGTGTACTCGTACGTCTTGCCGGTCTTGAACTTCACATGCAGCGATCCCGACGCGGGGTCGTAGTGAAAGCCGTCGACGTTGCTTGACTTGACCGGCTTCAGTGCCGGAGCCTTTGGTTTTTGCTGTGTCATTTTTTTCTCCGGTAGATAACCTTGTCTTCCGCCCAATCCCAGATCACCACGGATGCCGCCCAAAAATTAAGGAGCGGCGTCAGGCACAGGAACGCCACGAACATGGCTTCGCGCAGCGTGATGTAGGGCTCGTCTTTGGTGGCGACGTAAGCGCCGACGGCCGCAATCGCTGCCGCGGTGAAATAGAGGATCAGGAACAGCTCAAGCATTTACTTCTTTCTGAAAACGTAGGAACGCCAGCAACTCGCGCACCGCCACTTGGACGGCGACAACTGAATGCCGCCGGCGGGCTCGCGCTTGTTGCCACACTTCGAGCACTCCTTCAGGGGTGACGAATTCTTGGTGCTGCCAGGCAGCAGGACGGGTGAATCGCTCATACCAGGTCATCCATGTGGGGCTTGACGTAGCGATCGGACTTGCCGATCTTGCCGCCCGGCAAAATGACTGGGGTGCCATCGGCGTTGAGCTTCAAGTTGTTGCTGAACAGCACGCGGCGGTCGCCCTCCTCCTTGTTCATCTGCGCGATGAAGGCCACACCGTTGCCGGTCACCTCGGCATCGCACAGCGCGTCCAGAGCGTTGCCGCGGTTCCTAAATCGAATGCCGGTGCTGCCCTGCTTCAGGCGGTGCGCCAGCCCCTTGATGCGGGTGGACGCCAGCGTCAGCGAGTCGTTGTCAGAGGATGATCCCGTGATGATCAATTCATCCAGGAATTCGCAGAGCTCCTCGAGGTGGCACCCGACCTGGGTGGCCAGGTGATGCTCATTGCCGGGCTGCTTGCCGCATGTGGCCAGCCAGTCCGCTGTGTCGCGAAAATTTGATTTGGTCATGTTTAACTTTTTGTTGTTAGGCCAACATATTGTAGCCTATTATTCCACCTGCGTATGGCGTACTGGCGGATGACGGAAATCGCGGTGTAAACCCAGCCGCCCCACCAGTTGCTCTCGAAGGTGACGTGCCCGCCGTCAGTCATGAGCGGAATCAGGAAGACGTTCGCCAGCATGTTCACGGAGAAGCCGATGACAATGTTGGTCCACGCCTCCACAATCGCGCCCCTCGGCGTCTGCCCTTCCCCGGTGTCGTTGCGGTAGGCGCGAGCCGTGAACACAACGACAAAGGCAAGCGAGGCTATTCCGAGGAGCGTGAGTGTGTTCACTTCGCCAGCTCCTTTTCCGTGTAAGCCAGGGCCATGGCGACGGCGTGATCGAGGTCCGAGATGGTGCCGCGGTTGTCGATCACGTAGTCGTACGGCAGGCTGGCGATCAAGTCCTCGCTGGCGTGCGCGCGCACGGGCTCAACGCCGGGGCGAATGATTTTCCAAATCACGCCACCCTGAGCCTTGATCCACTCGGCCTCATTTGGGAACCTGACGTCGCTGACCACGGTGCCCAGGCTGCCGTACTCCGAGTACATCGAGATCTTGGCGGCCGCGATCTTGAGCCAGAAATCGGGAGCGATCGCGCGCCCCCATTCCGTACCCAACAGCTGAGCAAGCTTGCGGTAGCTGGCGCCGATCTCGGGAATGTCGCGCTCCTTGAGATCTCGCTCGGTCATCCACTTCGTGTCCACGCCGCAGGTTTCGAACAGCGCCGTCAACATGTCGCGAATCGGGTCTGCAAACGCCAGGCCGTCAATGCCGTGCTGGTCCTCGAGCACCTCTCGCACCGTGTCCTTGCCGCTGCCGGCATAGCCTGTCAGGCCGATCAGCAGAGGCTTGGTCATGCAGCCTCCTGGTCCGAGATTTCCGACGTTGACGCGGGCTCCGGAATGCGAGCCCAGTGCGTCGGACGGAAGTAGTAGCCATGGGCGAACGTCGGCTCCCCCTCGTGTATCCACTGGCCGCGATCATTCAGCTCAAGCACGTACACCATCGGGCCGCTATCGGTATCGACGGTGACAAGCCACAGGTCAGGATCCGGCAGACGCTCCTCAACGGAGACCCATTCAATTTCGCCACCGGTGTCTCGCGAGCCCTTGCCGAAAGCCACGCCACCAGAGAACGCGGCCTCCAGGGCGAGCTGAAATTGATCGATGGTTTCCGGCAATTTGACGGCCACAATTCCCATGCAGTTGTTCTCTGTGCTCATGCGGCCTCCTTCTCTTGCTCAGGCTCTTTGTAGCCCAGCATGTCGCACAGCTCGGTAATGATCGACGACATGTTCAGCACCTGCACGGAGGCCTCGTGCAGCCACGCGTCTTCGACGTTGTCCTCGGTTGCCGTCACCGGGAACCGAATTGACTTGAACGCGAAGTCGGACGTCAGGCGGAAGCTGACCTCATTGCTCGAGCTCAGGCGCATCGACTTGATGGTGAAGCCCGTGGAGAACGCTTTTTCCAAGCCTTCCTTGGCATTGGACACAGCCTCCATCTGCACGGTCAGCTTTTGGCCGCCTTGCGTCAGGGCTACATCAGCGCAGGGATCGAACTCGCCGAACGCGTCGACGTCACCCTTGAGCCAGGCGTCCATGCGCGTCGTGAGTCCGTGCTTGACGTCGCTGATGTGGATTGTCTCGGTCTTGACGCTGCCGACGGCGCTGATCAACAGAGTGACAATGATGTTCGCCGTGGTGCGGCTGGTGACGGGGATGATCAGGTACTTGTTCCGGGTGTCGTAGAAGCACGTCACGACGGTAGTCTTGATCAGTGCCTTCTTGCGAAAGCCGATGACGATCAAGTCTTTGAGGTCGGCCTTCTCTTGCTTGCCCAGTCGGGTGCAGCCCTCGCGCTCCAGGATGACCTTGGTCTGCTTCTCGAGCTCAGCCTTGACGGCGCCAGCCGGGATGATCTTCTCGTCGATACGCACCGTGAACGCCAGGCCGTCGTGGAACACGTCGACCAAGCCTTCGCCGCTGCGGCTGATGAAGCCAACAGAACCGGACGACAGCTCCAACGGGTCCGTGAACGGCTTCTCTTCGAGGTGTTTCTCCAGGGTTGCAGCCCCGGGTAGCTCGGCCTTGTAGACCAGCGCGTTTTTAATCAACTTCATTTGGGTACTCCAGAAGGCCTACTCGCTGCGTCCAGGGGATCAAGAGACCGCCCATTACTCCCTGGCATCCGCTTTCGGCCGTATTGCTTACTGCTGCTGCGCGTCCGGCGCGTCGGGCGTGGTGTTGACCAAACCGGTCTCCGATGCTGACGTGCCATCGGTTTCAGCGAACGGGCCCTCGCCGCCTTGCAGCTGCTCTTGCAGCTCCTCGGTCTTGGCAGCCTGTCCGAGTTGATATGGCATCCAGCTGGCGTAGGAGGTATCAGGGATGTCATCGTCAGGCTGCACCAGCCGAACGCTGCTGCGCTGCTGGGCGTTGCCGTAAGAGTCAAACACGGCCAGGTTGACAGAGCGGTCGTTGTGTACGCCGGCAACTATCGCGGCAAGCGGTCCGCCAGGAAGGGTGGCGATGCCGTCGGCAGCCGAGGGCCAATACCAAACGATTCGGCCGGGGGTTGGGATGATTACTGCACTCACAGGTTTTCCTTTTTGGTTGATTGGGAAATGGGTGGGGTACTTGTCTTCTCTACTGGTCGACACTTCGGTACTGGCGTTCCCCCAAAACTTTTAGAACGGGATGTCGTCTTCCATGTCGTCGAAGCCGCTGCCGCCGCGCTGCTGGCTGCCCTGCTGACGCGGAGCGTTGCCCTGGCTGCGCTGCTGAGGCGCCTGCTGACGCTGGGCATTGCCTTGCTGGCGCGGCGCATTGTCTTGGCCGCCGCCTTGCTGTTGGTCGCGGCCGCCCAGCAGCTGCATGCTGTTGGCGATGATGTCGGTGGTTGGGCGCTCGACACCGTCTTTGTCGGTGTACTTGCCGTACTTGATCGTGCCCTCGACGTAGATCAGGCCACCCTTCTTGACGTACTCGCCGGCGATCTCAGCCAGGCGCTCGTAGAAGGTGATGCGGTGCCACTGCGTGTCTTCAACGACCTCGCCGGTGTTCTTGTCTTTGCGCTTCGTGGATGTCGCCAGACTCACGTTGGCCACGGCTGCGCCGCTTTGCATGTAACGCACTTCGGCGTCGCGGCCGGCACGGCCAAGAATGATTGCTTTGTTGACGGATGACATTTCGTATTGGTCTTTCTTCAGTAGTACATTGACAGCTGGTTGTGCATCGTGATCAGCACTACCAACTTCGGGTTGCTTGCGTTGGCGGCTTTGCTTGCCTGCGCCGCGAGCTTCTTGAACGCGACGGCGTGGTCATACGACCCGCTGTTCACGCTTGCCGGGACACGTCGCAGCATCTCTTTGATCTGCGATCGGTAGTATTCGATTTGCTGTTTAGGTTCCATGGTGTTGACTATACCAACAAAATGTTGACCATACAGCAAAAAACTTTACAAATCCGGGTCATGTTGCGGTTTCGCAACGCTGCTGCTTCTGGCGTCTGCGTAGGCACCCTTCAGCTTGAGGTAGAACGCGCGCACCGACAGCGGCTCATTCACTACGCGGTCATGCCCTCGCACACGAGCCAGCACGAGCTCGCGATCGACGGTCTCTGCGTTTGACGACATCTCCAGTTTTGCCAGCTTGCGCAAGCGCTTCGCCATTTTTCCATTCATTGTGTTCTCGCTTTCTGTAACTTGGTGGCGCTTACGACATACGCCGACGGTGCCGCCCGGATCCCGGGCCTTCATCCCCGCTGCGCAGAGATGCCGTCCGATTCAAGCACTCATTTATGGCTGCTTATGCCTCTTTGTACGCCAGATTCAGCGCCTTAAAGGACCAGTCGCTGTTGATGCTGCGGAACACCACGCCCTCGCCGGGCTTCCCGCTGGGCTCATACGAGACCTCGGCCATTGCTCGGATGTCGTCGTGTGAGACGGGCCCATTGCCAGCCGCCATAACCTCGGCCATCGGGATTCCCAGCGCCTGGCACACGCCAACCAGGGAGCCGAAATGGCAGCGCTCTTGGTCGCGAATGTTGAACAGTGTGAACGCCGCAATCTCGATGTCTTCCAAACCCATGGGGTTGCCCTGGATGCCGGGTCCAACGATCTCAAACTGAAGCGCGTAGCCCGGCATCAGGCGATCCAGCTCAAACTTGCGCGCCGCACGCCAGTACACGTTGCTGCCGCCCGTCTCGGTGAACTCCTTGAGCTCGAGGTTCCGGCTGCACACATGCATGCCGTCGTCGTCATTCCACACCGTGCAGCTCGTGCCGTCGTACTTCAGCGTGGTCACCCAGTGGCTGCCAGACATCAGCTCCTGGACGTCGCGCAGGCGCTGGAAGTTGACCTCGTCCGTCTTCGGAATGAAGTCCGGGAAGTTGCCGCGCACCTCGCCGGCGATCTGGGCTGGGATGGGCTTCTCGTGCTTGGTGACACCCAGCACTTCGGTTAGGTCGGCGCCTGGCTGCATCGCGGGCTCGTCGCCTCCCGCCGGCACAATCAGGCACTCGCTGGGCACACCCTTGAAGCGAGCCATGCGCACGCGCCACTTGCTCTTCTCCATGAACGCCCAGCGCTCGCTCGGCGGCAGCACGGCGTCTTGCAGGAACACGACGACGATGTCGTCCTGGCCGATGTCCTTGGTAACGACGCCAGACCACACGCCCTCATCGCCGCAATCGACGATTGCCTGCTGAATGCGGTCCGCGCCTTCGATGGCTTTGATGGCCGCGACGCGACCGATTACTGCGAGCTTCATTGCTGTCCTTCTTTCTCTTTCAACATTTCTTGCTTCAATCTCTGCTGCATGTCTTTGCAGTCCTGGGGGTTGATCTCTTCGTACCTCTTGGCCGCAGTCCATGCGTAGGCTTTCCATCCCGGAGTCTTGGCCATGCCGACCAGGTGCTCCAGGATGCGGTCGCCAAAACTCAAGCCTTCTTCAGCCATGACGCACTTGCCCACTCGCGCTCCAGGCGCCCGGTGTTGGATGGCCGCTTGTTGCCGGTGGGTGTCACGAGTCCGTCGCGCTCGAGTTCGGGAAGGCGGCGGGCAACAGCGACTCCGGTGATGCCGGTGACGCCAGCAATGCCGTCCTTGCCCATGGGCCCGTTCGCATCCAGGCACGCCAGGATCCGATCGCAATGCGCGTTGGCAAACTGCTCAGCCTCTCCTGCCGCGGCGTGGCTCGTGACGGGGTCCGACTTGCGGGCCCGGCGAAAACCAAGAACTTCATCGGTATTCATTGATCACCTCACAAGAATTGCTTCACGATCCAGCCAATGCCCAGGGCGACGAGCGGCTTGGTGGCGTGGAAAACGAATGCCTCGTACCAGGGCTCGTCGGATTCTTCACGACGGCGTCGCATCAACATCGTCGACAGCAGAATGGCCATGCCAATCGCTCCGGGAATGCTGATCGCCGGAGCCCCAAGCGGAACGGCAAACCATCCCCATAGGATGCTCAGCACCCAGCCCTGCTCAATGGTCAGCGCGGTGACCGCCGCGAGGACGCCAAAAAATGTTGCGACGTAAATTGCTAAAGTTTTGCCACTGCTCATGCTGCTCTTTCTTTTGCGAGTTTATGGATTTCTTTGACCGTGACGCTTACCTCTGCAAGAAACTTGCTCACGCCGGCGTCAAGTTCGGCGATGATTTTGTCGTCCCAGTGAACGCGATTGATGTACGTCTGCAGCGAATTCGGCATGTCTTCGCAGTACGACACGAAGTCATTCCAGCGTCGGCCGGTGACCCACATCTCGCCGTAGACCTGCCACTTGTACTCAGCCGGCGGCTGACCCTTGAGCTGCAGGTAT
>JACCEE010619895.1_pt1 | contig 19750 bp, 15 predicted proteins | sample 7449931 | NCBI WGS metagenome assembly JACCEE01 (sample SAMN15323457, study PRJNA562643) | freshwater metagenome | isolation source: river surface water | place: USA:Blue River Watershed | collected 2017-08-19 | reverse complement strand
CGCCTACGCCGCCGCCTTCGCCGATGTTGCCGATGCTGCCGATGCCGCCTACGCCGCCGCCTTCGCCGATGTTGCTGATGCTGCCTACGCCGCCTACGCCGCCTACGCCGCCAACCCCAATGCTATTATCAAGCAAGAACTCTCTTCTTTAGAAAAAAATGAACTTACTATTTATTTAAAACAGCCTATAGAAATTATTTCCCCTGATTTACATGCCCGTTTTCTACAAGGGTTAAAAGTGTTAGGACATGGCTTTGATACTTATTGGTTGACTTGGTATCAAGACCATATTACAGGTAAACCATTCAATCCTGCTGTTCTTGAAGCACAAATTATCCTAGCCCCTCAATATAATATTGAGACCACCGCCCCCGCAGATATTAATGCACGCTTGTCATATCAATGGCAACATGGACAAAAATCAGATATAACCATTAAAAGCATGATATTAAATAATATCGGACGCTTTAAAAATATAGAAATTCCTATAGCACCAACAATAGAAAATTGTGGAAATATCACGGTTATCGTAGGAAATAATGGAGCAGGAAAAACTTCTATACTCAAAGCATTAGCAACTGTTTTAAGTTGGTTTATTGCCCGTTTGCGTAGCGACAAAGGAAGCGGTAGCCCTATTTTAGAAGAGGCAATTTTAAATGATGCCAATGGCGCGATGATAAGCGTTGAAGTCGGCAAGGGTTTTCAATGGGTAATTGCAAAAACAAAACGCGGGAAAAAGTCTAGTTATGCTAGTCATTTATCAGATATTACGGCTATTGCAGAATACTATCGCGAAGCCTTATCTCATGATGACAAGCAAAATCTTCCCCTGATTGCTTTCTATCCTGTAGAAAGAACGGTTTTAGATATTTCTTTAAAAATAAAAGAAAAACATAGTTTTTCACAATTAGACGGTTATGAGGATTCATTAAATCAAGGGGTTAATTTTCAGCGATTTTTTGAATGGTTTCGTGAACGAGAAGATAGCGAAAATGAATCTGGTCTATCAGATGATGTACTTGCAATGCTAGAAAAAGAAGCAGGCATAAAGCCTGATAGCAAGATTTGGCAACAATTAATCCGTTTAAAATCTTCCAATAAAGACAGGCAATTAACCGCAGTAAGAACGGCAATTAGTCGTTTTATGCCTGATTTTTCCAATTTAAAAGTGCGTCGTAAACCGCGTTTGTACATGTCTATAGACAAACAAGGCGAAACGCTTAATGTCGCGCAATTGTCTCAAGGTGAAAAATCATTGATGGCGTTAGTTGGCGATATTGCGCGACGTTTAGCAATGATGAATCCCTCGCTTGAAAATCCTTTAGAAGGTCGTGGCATTGTATTAATTGATGAAATTGATATGCACCTGCATCCGCAATGGCAACGCAGTATTATTAATCGCTTAACAACGACTTTTCCTAACTGTCAGTTTTTATTAACCACCCATTCGCCACTGGTGATTAGTGATAGTAAAGATGTATTAGTTTATGTGTTGGATGACGGAGAATTGCGTAAATTACCGACACTTTACGGCGAAGATGCAAATTCGGTATTACTCAGTGTGATGAATACCCATATTCGCAATGCTGAAGTCAATAAGCAATTAGGCGATTTATTAGATGCAATTCAAGATGCAGAATTTGAACGCGCCCACAACTTATTAACTGAATTAGAAAAAGATTTAGCCGCAGACAATTTAGAATTAGTGAATGCTAAATTACTTTTACGCAAACAGGAATTACGCCATGCGAAAAATCAATAAAGGCGTAGAACCTGAATGTCTAACGCAGTGGAAAAAAAGCAATCCAAAATCATCTTATAAGGATTTAGAAGACAAGCCAGAAATTCGCCAAGCTATTCGTCAATCATTATTAGAAGAACAATATTATTTATGTGCTTATTGCTGTAAACCATTAAAACATAATGAAGATTGTCATAATGAGCATGTAGAAGCACAAAACACTGACCCCAAACGCACGCTTGATTATCACAACCTTGTCGCCAGTTGCAATACTGATAAACAATGCGGCAAAGCGCATAAATCAAAACAATTATATTTAACACCTTTAATGCTGGAATGTGAAACAGAATTAAAATTTAAAATGAGTGGGAAAGTAGAAGGTTTAACTGAACGTGCAAAAGAAATGATTGATATTTTAAATCTTGGGGATAATTCTGATAAAAACATCGCACTTATTGAATATCGTAAACAATTAATAAATTCATTACTGCGAAAGAGTGCAATTGATAAGGAAGAAGATAAAGAAACATTAGAAATGTTTATTGAAGATTTGCAACACCCTACAAATGGAAAATTACAACCCTTTGCTCCTGTAGTGGTAAATATTTTGCGAGATTGGCTTAAAACAAAATAACTTCTCTCAAACAAAGACCTGTTATTTAAAAAAACTAGCAGGTCTTTATTGATTTTAAACTAAGCATCCAAATCTGGAATTAACATACTTTCCAAACGTGCAATAATATCTTTAACTAATAATTTACGCTTTTTCAAACGTTTAACTTGCAACTCATCAATCGTCGTATCTTTTGATAACCGCTCAATCACTGCATCTAAATCGCGATGCTCCAATCGCAACTCGTCCAAACGATGACGCATTTCCATGGTTTTGGGGTCTGACATCATAAATTATCATCCTTTATGTTTTCTCTGTTTCAGTCGTTGTTTCTAATTGTTTCCATAGACAATTCCCCCCGCTCGCCTTTTCTAATAAGCCTAATACTTTTTGATGCGCTGCAATTTCTGTCTCATCAGCATAAATGATGGGCAACGGCAAACGTTGACTATCTAAACGCTTAATTTCAGTAGTTTCTTGTTTAGCTTCACTTTGCTGCGTTCCTCCTAAAAGACTGGTTTGTCCGCCCGTCATCGCAAGATAAACTTCCGCTAAAATTTCCGCATCCAATAACGCGCCGTGCAAAGTGCGATGAGAATTGTCAATGTTATACCGTTTACATAAAGCGTCCAGATTATTTTTTTGCCCTGGATGTAACCGCCGCGCAAGCGTTAATGTATCCACCACTTTTATATGATATTGTGTTTTAAATGCTTGCCAATCGATGCCTAGCCGCTTTAATTCAGCACTTAAAAAGCTTTCATCAAACGCAGCATTGTGAATCAAAATTTCGGATTCTTTTAGATATGCCAGCATGGCTTCAGCAATTTCAGCAAAGCGCGGTTTGTCTTGCAAAAATTCACTGGTAATACCGTGCACTTTACAGGCTTCGGGGTCTATCTCGCGGTCGGGTTGTACATAGTGATGATAGTGGTTTGAGGTCAAACGACGATTAACTAACTCAATGCAACCAATTTCAATGATTCGATGCCCTTCTTCTGCTGAAAGTCCCGTGGTTTCAGTATCTAAAATGATTTGCCGCATAGTTTCCCATTTTAAAAAAGTGGTTAATATTAGTTTTACTCTAAAAATTGTCTTATGTTATAGTTTTTGCTTGTTAATAACGTAAACTACTATTACAGCAAAATTATAATGTTAATACAGAACAAGGAGAAATTCATGAAAAAAACGACGCAATTAGCTGTAAGTTTAGCTATCAGTGCCTTGCCTTTGTTGAGCTGGGCAAGTGAGCCTATTCAACCTTTGCAAGCTCCTAAAGATATTAATCAAGCCCAAGCTGAATTGGGGAAAAAGTTGTATTTTGACCCTCGCTTGTCAAAATCGGGTTTTATTTCTTGTAACTCTTGCCATAACTTAAGCATGGGCGGCACTGACAATTTAAAAACTTCTATCGGTCATAATTGGCAACAAGGCCCAATTAACGCACCTACCGTGTTAAATTCTAGTTTAAACTTTGTCCAATTCTGGGACGGACGCGCAAAAGACTTGAAAGAACAAGCTGGTGGGCCAATTGCTAATCCTAAAGAAATGGCATTTACGCATGAGTTAGCGGTGAAAGTATTGGAAACAATGCCCGCTTATGTCACTGAGTTTAAAAACGTATTTGGCTCAGATAAAATCACCATTGATGAAGTCACACAAGCCATTGCTGAGTTTGAAAAAACTTTAGTTACGCCTAACTCTCGCTTTGACCGTTGGTTAACAGGTGATAAAACCGCGTTAACGGATAAAGAAGTTGAAGGTTATCAGTTATTTAAAAATAGCGGTTGTGTAGCATGTCACAATGGCGCAGCAGTGGGCGGCAATACTTTCCAAAAAATGGGCATGATTGCGCCTTATGAAACTAAAAACCCTGCTGAAGGCTTAAAAGGCGTGACGGGCAAAGATGCTGACCGCTTTAAATTTAAAGTTCCCACTTTACGCAACGTTGAATTAACCTATCCCTATTTCCATGATGGTGAAGCAGAAACTTTAACCAAAGCAGTAGATACGATGGGACGTTTACAATTGGGTAAAAAATTTACGGATGAAGAAAACGCCAAAGTGGTGGCTTTCCTCAAAACCTTAACAGGCGACCAACCTAAGTTTGAATTGCCAATTTTACCGCCTTCAACAGATGCAACGCCACGTCCACAACCTTTTGCAAACTAAACAATTTTAGTTTTTGCTAAGGCAATAAACGCCCACTTACAGGTGGGCGTTTTCGTTTGAATTCAATGTATTTTGCTCGCGCTAATGACAAAATTAAAGTGTATAACATATAGTTAAACACGACCCACCATGAGCTAAAAATGCGTGAATGTCCATTTTCCCGCAAGCGCATGGTAATCTCGACTTCGCGTAATTTTAAGCCCGCCTGTTGTAGCAACATTAAAACGCCCATATCTTGGTAATCTAGCAAAGTCGCTGCTTTAGAAGCTAATAATTTTATGGCTTTAAAATTATACACGCGCAAACCAGAGGTTAAATCGGCTAGTGTCAGTCCTGAAATCCAGCGAAATAGCGACCACGCCACCCGCCGCGCGCGACTACCACGCTGTGGAAATGCGCCAATAATCACATCTGCCGAATTTTCTTTTAACGCATTCAATAAAATAGGAATGGTAGAAGCTTCATGCTGTCCGTCCGCATCCATTGTTAAAGCTGTATGATAACCATGTCTAAACGCATAGCGCAGACCCGTTTGCATTGCACCCCACGCGCCCAAAGAAAATTCTAATGAAATCACTTGCGCGCCAGCTTGCTCGGCAACAAAAGCCGTGTCATCTGTGCTTGCATCGTTAATCACTAAGACAGTTCCCTGAAAATATTGCCGAATATCGCTAATCACTTTGCCAATACTGGCAGATTCATTTTTAGCAGGCATTAAAATAATTACAGGCTCATGGGGAATATGAGAAGATGATAAAGTCATAAAAGTTGATAAAATAAATTAACTATTAATAATAGAGCTAAAAGTGGTTAATTTCTTGCTGAGCTTCTATTGTCACTTACCTTTCTCTACTCAGTTAACTTATGAATACATTAGCTCCCTATGCGGTTCAAGAACACAATTCTCACGGGCGACAAATCACAGAACATGCACCAGAAGAGTATCGTTCTAATTTTCAGCGCGACCGCGACCGTTTAATTCATTGTGCCGCTTTTCGTCGATTGGAATATAAAACCCAAGTCTTTGTCAATCATGAAGGGGATTTATTCCGTACCCGTCTTACGCATACTTTGGAAGTTGCACAAATCAGTCGCACCATTGCCCGCGCTTTGCAGTTAAATGAAGATTTAACGGAAGCGATTGCTTTAGCACATGATTTAGGTCATACCCCCTTTGGACATGCTGGACAAGACGCGCTAAATGCCTGCATGAAAAATTACGGTGGTTTCGAGCACAATTGGCAAGCCTTACGCATTGTGGATGAACTGGAGGAACGTTATCCTGATTTTCGCGGCTTAAATTTACTTTTTGAAACGCGAGAAGGCATTTTAAAACACTGCTCCCCAAAAATAGCCAAACAACTTGGCAAAGTAGGAGAACGTTTTTTAAATGAAGAATATACTGGACAACCGAGTTTAGAAGCGCAACTGGTTAATTTAAGTGATTCAATTGCTTATAGTACGCATGATATTGATGATGGTTTACGCGCAAAGTTGATTAGTTTGCGACAATTGCGTGAGTATCGCTTATTTAACGAGCCTTACGAAGAAATTTCACGGAAATATCCCAGTTTAGGACAACGGCGGGTGATTCACGAAACAATTAGACGTATGGTTGGAGCGCATGTCAGTAATGTTATTGAAACCAGTCACGCGACGCTAGATGCGTTACAACCTACGACCTTAGAAGAAATTCGGCGAGCTGATGAGGAAATGATTAATTTAAGTGCGATGATGTATGAAAAGCACTTAGAGTTAAAACGTTTTTTACAAGTCAACATGTACCAACATTACCGCGTACGCCGAATGGCATATAAAGCTAAACAAATCATTCAACGTTTATTTGAAGCATTTATGAATGACCCTTATTTATTGCCGATTGAAGCGCAGATGGAAGTGCAACGTTTGCAAACCAGTTTAGGCGGAGATACAGGACGGGCGCGGGCGATTGCGGATTATCTTGCGAGTATGACAGATAGATTTGCGATTCAAGAGTATGAGAAATTGTTTAATCCAACGATGTTGCCGTAATCAGCTTAAAGCTAGGGTTTAAATTAGACGCGGCAATCGAAAATAAAGACCTACTAGGTCTCGAAGACCTAGTAGGTCTGTCGGTATGAATTCAAAAGACTATAGTAAACGTACCACAAAGTGATTTAAGTTTAAGGCTGACAGTCCTCACAGGATTGCCAGTCCTTCACATCGTTTTATAGTGCGTTTACTATATCAATCTTAACAACAAAGGGCTTGCGTTAATAAGTCTTTATCTAACTAAAATCACTGCCAAAAAAAAGCCCACTCTCATCACAAGAGCAGGCTTTTCTTAATGCGTTACAACAGACTTACAAAGAATCTTATAAGCTGTAGTACATGTCAAACTCAACAGGGTGAGTTGTCATGCGTAAACGAGTTACATCTTGCATCTTCAATGCGATGTAAGCATCTAAAGTATCGTTAGTGAACACGCCACCAGCTAATAAGAACTCGCGGTCTTGCTCTAAACTTTCTAATGCCATTTCTAATGAATGACATACTTTTGGAATACTCTTTTCTTCTTCTGGAGGTAAGTCGTATAAATCTTTGTCCATCGCTTCGCCTGGATGGATTTTGTTCATCACGCCATCTAAACCAGCCATTAACATTGCAGAGAATGCTAAGTATGGGTTAGCGGTGGAGTCTGGGAAGCGAACTTCAATACGACGACCTTTAGGACTAGAAACGAAAGGAATACGGATAGAAGCAGAACGGTTACGCGCAGAGTAAGCTAACATAACAGGTGCTTCAAAACCAGGTACTAAACGTTTGTAGCTGTTGGTACTTGCGTTAGTTAAAGCGTTGATTGCTTTAGCGTGTTTAATGATACCGCCGATGTAGTATAAAGCGATGTCAGATAAACCTGCGTATTTGTCACCTGCAAATAAGTTTACGCCGTCTTTGCTTAAAGATTGGTGAACGTGCATACCGCTACCATTGTCGCCAACTAAAGGTTTTGGCATGAAAGTAACCGTTTTACCGTAACCGTGCGCAACGTTCATAATCGCATATTTGAGGATTTGAACTTCGTCAGCTTTTTTAACTAAAGTGTTTGCGCCTACGCCGATTTCGCATTGACCTGCAGTTGCTACTTCGTGGTGATGTACTTCAACCACTAAGCCCATTTCTTCTAAGGTTAAGCACATTGCAGAGCGAATGTCGTGTAAAGAATCGACTGGAGGTACTGGGAAGTAACCGCCTTTTACGCCTGGACGGTGTCCAGTGTTACCTTCGGAGTAGGCTTTACCAGAGTTCCAGCCTGCTTCAGAAGAATCGATTTCGTGGAAAGCTTTACCAATGTCACTGCCCCAACGAACATCATCAAAAATGAAGAATTCGTTTTCAGGACCAAATAAAGCAGTGTCAGCAATGCCAGTAGATTTTAAATAAGCTTCTGCGCGTTTTGCAACGGAACGTGGGTCACGCTCATAACCTTGCATGGTTGCTGGTTCAATAACGTCGCAACGTAAGTTTAAAGTCACTTCATCAGAAAATGGGTCAATCACTGAAGTTTCATCTTCAGGCATTAAAATCATGTCTGATTCGTTAATGTGTTTCCAACCTGAAATAGATGAACCGTCGAACATTTTGCCATCAACAAATAATTTTTCATCTACTGTATGAGAAGGAACAGTTACATGTTGTTCTTTACCGCGAGTATCTGTAAAACGGAAATCAACAAATTTAACACCATGCTCTTGAATCATGCTCAGAGTCTTATTGCCAGCCATGTTTTTTTCTACTCCTGTGAGTGCAAATATATTTTCGTGGATTTATGACACAAACACCGCTTGCTGGTTATTTTCCTAACGCACTAACCAGCGTTTTAATTGATATTTATGTGGAATTCAGCAATGAACAAATCACCAGATTTCAGTCCTGAAATGGCTGTATGACAGTGTACGATTTAGTCATGATTTTGTACAGACACCCTCTGCTTTTTCTCTTTACAAAATGCCATCATTTCTTGTAAAAAAATTTATAAATTAAATAGATAATCGCTTTTTGCTCTGTAGGATAACTATTGAATAAAATATATAGTATAAATGATTTAGGAAGCTCTAAATTAACTTGTGCTTAAATTATACTTTTAAAGAAAAAAAAGTTTAGAATAAATAAAGGTTTCTTAAATAAAAAATATATTTTTTCTGTATTATCAGATTTATATGAAAGAAAGAGCTATTCTTAATCTTATTTAAGCCTAGAAAAAAAACTTATAAAGATATGGAAGGCTTTAATAGTTTAGCTTGCAATAAAAACTGCTAATAGGATTGAAAAATAAAATGTTTTATTGTTCAATAAACTTATCCGCCTGTATAGTTCATACTTTTACGCAATGACAACAAATAAAAAGCATTAATATATAGGCATCTCTCAAATAATGGAGTTTAATCTGTTGTAAAAATTAGGAAAGAGGATGAGAGGCGCGCATATTTACGCAATGGCATAAATTTTGTTGCTTCTTTAGATATTTTCTAACCTATAGCAAACTTGTCAACAGTGAGACAGCCTCCTTTAGATTCTAATCCAGATTTAGTTAAATCATCTCAGGTTCAGGTAACCACCGTGCCAGAATTCAATCCTTTTCGTCTTAATAAACGGATTACTTTCAGCTTGCAGTCGCGCATGATTGCGCTATTTAGCTGTATGTTAGTCATCGTTTTATCTACTGTGAACCTTGCGCGGACGTATGGCATTCCGTTTACACGGTTAGCAGGGGGCGAATATGGTTTACGCACTGCTGAAGTTTTTTCCAATTTGAAAATGGTTGCTGATTTAAAACTTGCTACATTAGAAAATTGGCTTACTGAACGCGGACAAGATGCAGACACTTTATCAGCAAGCCGCTTGATGCGTGATTCTATTTTTGCTATTCATAATTCAATTAAACCATTGTTAACACAACTAGATAAACCCAATGAATTAATTGTTCCTTTAGAATTACAACAGAGTGCGGGCTATCAATTATTGTTAGCCGATTTACAAGCGTTTAGACAAACTTATGAATCCTCTTATGAATCTATTCAACTCGTTGATGCTTCAACAGGGATTGTCATCTTATCAACCCAAAGTAGCGAAGTAGGCATTAGTCTGCCTGCTGACCGTTTAGCAAAAATTAATAAAACAGCAGGTTTGCGACAAGTCATTGGTTTGGAACAAATAGAAGCCGCAAATACGCAAGCAACTTATCATTCTCCACCGCATTTTTTTATCTCTCGTTATATTCAATCGCTTAGCAATAACGAAAATCTTGCAATTTTGGTAATTAATGTACGTCCCGATGCTCTCATTAAATCCTTCAGAGGAACAAATACTTTAGGGGAAAGCGTTAAAACCTACTTAATTACCAGTGACATGAGTGTGTTAGCCTCCTCAGAATCCTATTTACCCAATCAAGAAAAAGTCAGTAATTTATTCAGCCAAGCTTTAACAGATAAATTGGATTTATTAGCACATCAAGCTAAAAATGAGTTATTACAAGGTACAAACGCAGAAAATCAAGAATTATTAGTAGTTTATCGCACCATTCCAACAACGCAATGGGGGCTAGTCATTACCGTCGAACAACAAGAAGTATTTGCGCAACTACGCCAAAGTATTCATTATTCATTTTGGTTTGGTAATTTCATTAGTTTGATTTTAGGGATTGGCGGCACATGGTTTGTAATCCGTTTATTATCACAACCTTTAGTACAACTTTCTAATACGATTCAAAAAGTACAAGAAGGCGACTTAAGCGCACGCACCTCCGTGCGGACAAATGACGAAGTCGGCATGTTAGCCGATATGTTTAACAGCATGTTAGACCAACTACATGAAAGTAAAATAGAATTAGAACGTATCATTGAAGAACGCACCAATGCACTACGTCATGCGAATTTACATTTAGAAATGACTTTAGATGATATGAAGCAACTCAATAGCGATTTAGAACGCGAAGTTGCTGAACGTAAACGTGCGGAAAAAATTATTAGACAAAAACAATTAGAACAACAAATTATATTTGATTCTGTGCCCGCCTGCATTTGGTATAAAGATACACATAACCATCTGATTTGGACAAATAAAGCTGCCACCGAATTAAATGATTTATTGCCACCTGTTGAAAATATTGCAGAAAACACCCCTTTAGAACAATTACCACCTGCTGCTTCATTTGAATCTGTCTATCAAGAAGATTTAGAAGTTATTCATACGGGTAAACCTAAACTCGGTTTAAGTCGCTGTTTACAAACGCAAGACGGGCGTACTTTATGGATGGAAACTGATAAAGTCCCCTTTATTAATGAACACGGCGAAGTAACTGGCGTTGTGGTTTTAGGCACAGATACCTCCGCGCGCGTGGAAGCAGAACGCGCCGTTTCGGAAAGTGAGCAACGATTCCGCGCAATTTTTGACAGTGCCGTTGATGGAATTGTAATGATTGACCGTAATGGACAAATTCAAATGGCAAATCCTGCCCTTGCACGGATTTTTGGCTATGATTTAAGCGAATTATTGGGCAAATCAATTACCACCTTAATGCCATCTCCTTATAAAGATGAACATTCACAATACATAAATCGCTATCTGCATACTCAAGAACGCCATATTGTGGGGATTGGGCGGGAATTAGTTGGACTACGCAAAAATGGCGAAATTTTCCCGATTTACCTTGCAGTCAATGAATTAAGACTTCAAGATACACCCATGTTTACAGGGATTATCAGCGATATTACTGAGCTAAAACGTACTCAGCAAGCGTTAGAACAAAGCAAACAAGAATTAGAAACACAAAACCGTGCTTATAGCCGCTTTGTACCGCGTGAATTTTTAGGCTTTCTTGGCAAAGAAAGCATTGTTGATGTTGAATTAGGCGACCAAGTACAAAAAGAAATGAGCATTATGTTTTCGGATATTCGCGAATTCACCCGTTTATCAGAAGCAATGACCCCGCGCGAAAACTTTTTATTTATCAATGATTACCTCAGTAAAATGGAACCTGTTATTTTAGAACGCGGGGGATTTATTGATAAATACATCGGCGATGCGATTATGGCACTGTTCCCACTTAGCCCAGACCATGCCGTGCAAGCCGCGATAGAAATGTTGAAAACGCTGCACAGTTATAACGAAGAATTAGCAGAAGCTGGTAAAACAACGATTGAAATTGGCATTGGTATTCATACGGGTTCAATGATGCTCGGCACGATTGGCGGACAAAACCGTATGGATGGCACAGTGATTTCTGACGCTGTTAATTTAGCTTCGCGCATGGAAGGTTTAACTAAAATGTACGGCGCAACGTTATTAATTACTGAACATACTTTTAATCGTTTAGAAGAGATTAACAAATATACCATTCGAGTAATTGACCGCGTGCGGGTTAAAGGCAAACAAGAACCCGTCATTGTGTTTGAAGTCTTAGATGGTTACCAACCTGAAATATTAGCGGCAAAAGTAGCAACCTTAGAATTGTTCATGTTTGGCGTACAAGCCTATCAACGTCGTCAATTTGAAGAAGCCGAACAAGCCTTTTTAGAATGTTTATCTATCAATCCAAGCGACCGCGCCAGCCAAATTTATTTACGGCGCAGTCAATTACGCCAACATCATGATAGCGATGAAAATTGGGATGGTATTACAGAATTAAGTAGCAAAGAAAGTTTAGTGTTGTAAGCTGAGTTCAGCGATTAACGGGGAGTGCAATCGCTTTAGCGATTGCAAGGGTTGCCGAGAACTCAATAACCCAAATTTGACGATAGATTCAAATTAAAACAAAGACCTGCTAGGTTTTAAAAACCTAGCAGGTCTATTTTTTTATCTCATTATGAAAATGAGTAAGTTTTTAAATCAATCACGAATATTCTTTTGTTGATAAGTATAATTTAACGTCACTTTCTCATTCGGTGCTAACGGCAAATCAAAAGTAATTAATTCGGCGTGTTCTTTCTTAAAAGCATGAGAATTCTTTTTCATCACCCACTCTTCAGGCATAGGTTCGCGAATTGTAATTGCTGCCGCTTGATTCTTAAAATTCTCAACTACGATTTGCATTTCTGATTCTAAATCATAAAGCACCGTCGCACCTTTTTGATTACGCCGTTCATTTAAACGCCGCTCTTGCATTTTCTTTTGCGTCACGACAACATCACGACTTTCCCCGATTTTTATCTTCATCATTTGATTAATCGGCGTATAAGCAACATTATCTTCACCTAAAAATAAAGTGCTTTTTTGAGAATCCTCACCAAATAAACGCAATTTTCCTTCGCGTAAACTTTGATTACCCAATTGATTTTTCTTACTGTTTTCTAAATAAAAAAACACAGGAATACCGACATTATTATCTTGCAGTTTAGCATCCCATGCCATTGTTCCCGCATCAAAAATAAAATGCTTACTCACGTCTAATTGCAATGCTTGAAAAAATTGCACTCGTTTGGTTTCTTCATGGTTAATGCTGCTATTAAATGCACTATCCTCGGCAATTTGAAAGCGGGCGTTATTTAAACTTTCCCCTGAAAAGTTTCTTAAGACTACTAAAGACTGTAAATCTAAAGCGGTTTCAGTTTTATTTAAAGTTGCATTATAAGTAAACAATCTATCAATATTTTTTAATAAATAATGAATCCGCACTTTAATTGTTTGAGCAACTGGGCTGGCAATTTCCCATACTAAAGCATTAGCATTTGGCGGATAACTATTATTTAAAATCGTCACGGGTTGCTGTTGTTCTAATACAGTCAATTGGATGGAATCCATTTGAATTTGCACCCCTTGCCATGAAAAATCGATTTGATTTGTGCCAGCTTGCAAGGTTAAGGTACGTTGTTCAGCCAATAAAGTTGCATTCGGATTATCCAAACGTACTAAAGTTGCTTCGCGTTCAGGTAAAGCCACTAATTTGATACGCGCATCAGCCATTGGCGGAAATGTAATAATGAACAAAGAGAGAAACAGCCAAAAATAACGCATAGCATTTTTCCTTAAGCGGAACTGAAGGGAAATAGAAAAAAAGGGTGAAAAAATTGTTTAAACATTTCACCCTTTTAAATTTTGGTTATTGCTGTTTTAGGCGGCTTGTGTCCACTTCAAACAGCAAGTTACCTCTAGGCAATAAATACGCCTCATAATTTTGTGTGCCCGTCGGGGCGGGAATTAAAACAGAAGGTAAGTACAACTGCCCGCTAGCTAAATCATAAGTAGCAGGAGAGGTGATAGTTGAAGTCACTGGACAAGTAAGACCTGTACTAATTCCGCAACTGCTGGGATTAACACGGCAGCGCGCAATTCCTTCATTTACGCCTTGAGCATAGCTTTGTGCATAACTATCATAGGTTTGTTTTGGAACATTGTTATTTGCCAGTCCTTTACTGGTGCGCCATTGCCGATATAAATCAACATCATCAATGATATAAGAAATATCAAAACTGACCATTGTAAACTCATGCGGTGCTAAACTTTGTTGATAAACCACAAAATAGCCATAACGCTCTGTCGGTGAAGGTTCGCCAAAGTAAATTTGTTCATTGATTCCACCGCCTGGCGCGTGTAAATCTTCTGGGAACAAGAAGTCACCTGTCATCCCCTCACATACTTCTTTACCATCTACATAAATTTTTGCAGCATTACAAAAATCACCAGGGTCATAACTAAACCCTTTTAATAATGGATAAGTTTCAGGTTTTTGTGATTGAATCACGGGCGATTCCGCGCCAATACTAGCACCTGCTGCACCTGCTGGAATGACAATACGCGCTAAAAATGCTTTATTTTGTGGCAATGGATAAAACGGAATGCGGTCAATTAATTGGCTCGAATCCACTGAATAACTAATAAAAAGTGAATGGTCAGTTGCACCCGCAGGGGCTTCAGTAAAATAGACTTCTGCATCTTCTTTACTATTTTCAAAAGAAGGTAAGTCATAAATATACATATAACCACATTCTACGGGGTTAGAAATGCAATTAGCGGCAATATCAGTACTTGGACGGGTAGAGGAAATCGTATTAGATGAACTACTTGAACCTGTATTGGTTGGGACAATTGGTGTCCCTGAAACGACAGGGGTTTGTCCTGTTAACCCTTTGCTAACGCGCCATTGTTGATAAAGATTTATATCACTGATTTCATAAGATAAACTCATGCTAACAAGATAAAAAGGAGCGACTGCTTGCGTTTGTTGATAAGCCACAAAATAAGCATAGCTTTCTTGCTGCAAAGTAGCACCATTGTACAGTTGTTCGCTTAAGCCACCGCCAGGGGCGTGCAACTCGCTGAGATACACATATTGTCCCGTTTTACCGTTGCAAGACTCTTGTCCATCAATCACTTGCACTAAAGACGAGCGACATAAATTCCCTGGGTCTTTGTTAAAACCTTTAAATAAAGGATAAGCACCTGCTTGTTGTGATTGAATGACAGGAGATTCGCCACCGATACTTAAACCCGACGTCCCCGCAGGCATAATGACCCGAATTAACATTGCTTGCCCTTGCGGTAAATGCTGCAAGGGAATACGGTCATAATAAGCTGAAGCATCAACAGAGTAGCTTAAATAAAGTGAATCTGTCGTTTCCCCCGTTTTAGGCGCAGGAAAAAATTCAGTCGCCGCCAGTTGTAAATCATTCAAAAGTGGTAATTCATAGAGAAAATTATAGCCACACTCAATTGCTTTACTATTGCATTGATAATAAGTGTCATAAGGCGCATTTGCTGGAATTACACCACTGCTACTGGTTGTGGTCGTGGTGCTCGTGCCAGAACTGGTACTGGAATTTGAAGAATTTGAACTTGAAGTATCTGTATTTGAATTGGAACTACTGCTGTTATTATCCGTCGTCGTGGGGGTATTTGTAGAAGTGTTACTGGTATCTGTGCCACTACTAGCGTTATTGGTATTTGTTGAAGTATTGGTATTATTAGTTGTTGAACTGCTGCTTGTTCCCGTTAAACCTTTACTAATACGCCACTGATTATATAAATTTATATCACTGATTTCATAAGAAATACTCATACTAACAAAATAAAATGGTGAAGCCGCTAAACGCTGTTGCGTCAGGATAAAATAAACATACTGTTCTGTTTGCAAGATATTACCTTGATATAAAATCTCACTAATCCCCCCGCCTGGTGCGTGCAAATCATCTTTAAACACATAATCGCCCGCAATCCCATTACATAATTCTTGCCCAGAGCTAGAAGTTTTTCTATTCGCATTACAAAATGCCCCAGGATAACTACCAAAACCTTTAAATAAAGGATAACTCTCTGAAAAAGTGGGCTGAATGACAGGCGACTCTCCGCCCAGACTCACTCCCGAAGCTCCCGCTGGCACAATCACACGAATAATCATCGATTGCCCTTGCAAAACATCTTGCAACGGAATTTGATTAATGGGGTCTGATGCGTCTATAGAATAACTAATATAAATACTCCGAGAATTCTCTCCAGCAGCAGGGGCAGGAAAATAGACAGTTGCAGCCTGTTGTACATTTTGCATAGACGGCAACTCATAAACTGAGTTATAACCTTGACCATTTAATGAAGTTTGCGCCAGCGCAGACTGACAAAAAAACCATAACACATAAAATGTTAGTAAATAATTAAAAATAATAGGCTTTTGTTGTTTTAAATCACGGTTTAAAAAAAGCAACATGATTTATTTCCTAAAAAAGTGAATGCTTGATAATTGATGAAAATTATTTTACTTTGGGGTAAAAACGCATAGAGTCAAGCAAAAAAACAGAAAATTTCCCTTTAATGATGGATTTTCCCCCTTTAATGTTTTAAAGCTTTTATCTTAATAATGACGCATTATAGGCTGAAAATTTAAAGAGAAAGATTTAATTTTCAATCCAACAGAGAGCTTATTTCATGACCCAAGACGAAAAAAAACGCCAAGTTGCAAACGCGGCTTTATCGCATGTTGAACCTAATACCGTTGTAGGTGTAGGAACAGGAAGTACAGCCAACTATTTTATTGATGCCCTCGCAACCATTAAAGCCGACATTACGGGCGCAGTTGCTAGTTCCCTTGCTACCGCTGACCGCTTGAAAAAGCACGGTATTCCTGTGTTTGATATTAACAGTGTAGATGAAATCAGCGTTTATGTTGATGGCGCGGATGAGGCAACTCATCACCTGCATTTGATTAAAGGTGGTGGCGGCGCGTTGACACGCGAAAAAATTGTAGCCGCTGTCAGTCAAAAATTTGTTTGTATTGTAGATGATACTAAAATGGTAGATGTGCTCGGTACATTTCCCTTACCGATTGAAGTGATTCCCATGGCGCGCAGTTATGTAGCGCGGCAACTGGTAAAATTGGGCGGTAATCCAATTTGGCGTGAAAACTTTGTTACCGATAACGGCAATCAAATTTTAGATGTGTACAACTTAAATATTCTCAATCCCATACAATGGGAAACTGATTTAAATCAAATCACTGGCGTAGTGACTGTCGGCATTTTTGCCCGTCGTCCAGCAGATGTGATTCTGGTCGGCACAGAAAATGGCGTGAAATTAATTGATTAATTGATAAAACTGACCATTTGGCACGATAGTTAAACTAAAACCTGCTGGGTTTTAAACACCTAGCAGGTTTTTTTGAAAGGCTAAAGAATCCGCCCTATTTTCCTTTTTCCACAAACGCCGCTGCTATTTCGGTGTAATACAAACGGGTCAAGCCTTCAAAGCCTGAATCTGTCCCCACCGCTAACCATGCCGCGCCAGTGTTGTCAGTGGTAAATTCAAAAGCTTCTATATTACTTAAGGTTTTGAGTTTATACGAACCGTCATCAGTTTCTACCGCGACATTGCCTAATATATGCAACACTTTGCCGCCGTTGGATTGTTCGCCTTTATCCACACTCAATTGCCAATACCCGTCTTTATTAACAACTAACGGCTCAGTGTTTGACACCCCCGCTTTTACATAGACCGATTCCGCAGGCGAGCCGCCAATGCCAATGCTACCGCTTGCAGCATTGGAGGCAAACGTAACATTAAAAACCACATAATACGTTGTATTGGGCTTTAAACCGCTAATAGAACGTTTTGCAAACATAAATAAATCATCACTGCGATTATGACCTTGCAACATAAATGCGCCCCCAGTACCACTGATACCTTCAGGCAAAGAGCTATAGCGGGCGGCGAGTTCGTAAATATCTAAGTCAGCATCTACAGCTAAATCGCTAAAACCCCCTATCCAACCATCCGCATCAGTAGCGAAATTGCTTTTATAGTTGAGGGTTTTAGCAAGCGTTTCTACTACATCAATCTGAATTTGACTATAGCCAAAACTGCTATCAAGTGCACCATTGGCTTGCAAGTCTGCGCCAAAGTAGAGGCGATAACTGCCAATCGGTAAATGCACATTTTCTAGGAGATTGAAGTTTTTCCCATTGTTTATTAGCGGAGTTTGTGCGGACAGTTGAATACCTTCCACAAAATTATGTTGCTCATTGTTATAGCTGAATAGACCAGCGGGCGTGCTGACGAGTACCCACCAGTCCATAGCTTGCAATGGCGCGAAGGTAGGCAGCGCGGTAGCATTGAGAGTGACGGTAACAGGGTCATTGGGAGTAACGGTCAGAGTTTGATTTTGTCCATTAGCTTGCAGAGAAAGGGTAACGGGCAAGCTATTGGCGGCGTGGCTGTGGAGAGGTGCGAACAGTGCGCCGAGTAGAATAAAAGTATATTTAAGAGGGGTTAAATGTCTCAACATGATGATGTTCCTTGCTTTGTATGCGGTATAGCGATATAGCTATGTATCTTGTGAGCAAATGACGAGAAAAACGGGGGAATTTGTCGAAAAAGAGGGTATTTATTATGGATAATTATTTGATTAAGTTTATAATTTTAGATTAGTTTTATATTTAGGAGATATTTATGAATGCAGGGGAATTGGCAAGGGAAAAGTTGGAACGTTTGCAAGCGGCATTAGTCTTAGAGACGGACGCAGCACGCAAGTTTAGATTAGAGCAAGAAATTGAGGAAGCAAAGGCACAAGTACGAGCGTTTGGGGGCGATTTGAAGGAAGATTTTCAAAAGCAGCAATCACATGAAATTGTTGATAAATCAGTAAAATTAGAAAAGAGTGAAGCGGGAGTTGTGGTCACTGGTGATAATTCAGTGATTCATGTTGATACATCTCAAAAATTGGTTCTTCCTTTTTTATTAATGGGCGGTTTTATTTTTATGGGTATTTTAATTGTGGTGTTAATTTTGAGTTTAGGTGAGAAATCATCGGATACGACTATTCAAATTTCGGGCGAAAATGGCGTAAATATTAAGAATTCTGCGGGGAATGTGAATTTTTCGCATTCTGCACCATCGCGCCCTTCTTTAGGGAAAGAGGAGGAGTGATATTAAAAGCAAGGTAATATTTTATTTGTGCTGTTTTATTTTAAATGGCACGGAGTATTTGAAATTTAGTTTTTTAGCGTTAAATTAACCTGTTTTTGTTAAACTTGCCATAAATCATTCGTTTAAAATGTAATTTGGGGGATATTATGACCGTAGGGGAATTGGCAAGGGAGAAGTTAGCGCGCTTGCAAGAAGCATGGGTATTGGAAACAGATGCCTCAAGAAAGTTTAAGTTAGAGAAAGAGATTGAAGAAACTGAGGCGCAAGTGAGGGCGTTTGGAGAAACGTCAGAGCCGTTTTCTATGACAAAGCAAAAACTACGAAACACTGATAAATCAATTAATTTAAAAGATAGTCAGGCGGCTATTCCAGCAACTGGAGATAATACTGTGGATTATATCAACCAAAATCAAAAACCTAAATTGCTCTATTGGTTATTAGGGGGCGGAGGAATAATTGTCATTGGATTGGTAATTTTCTTTATGAGCGGTGGAAATACGAATAATGTGAATGTCCAAGTTTCTCATGGGGCAGGTTCACCAAATATTAGCAATTCGGGTAGTATAAATTTTAACTATACTGCCACGCCCAGTACTACTAAACCTTAGGAAATATTTATGCGTCGTTCTGCTTTAGTTGTGGCTTTGTGGGCTGCATTTGCTCAGACTTATGCTAACAATGTTCAACAGGTGTCTACAGGTGAGTGTAGTCCTAACGCGAATTCGGCGAATATAAATAAATATTTCAATTACTTACCTAAAATTACAGAAACTCATTTATATTCAATAATTTGCAGTTTTATTTGGTAAAAATAGCCATAAATTTCAATTTGTTGCTGT
>JACCEE011510153.1_pt1 | contig 19755 bp, 22 predicted proteins | sample 7449931 | NCBI WGS metagenome assembly JACCEE01 (sample SAMN15323457, study PRJNA562643) | freshwater metagenome | isolation source: river surface water | place: USA:Blue River Watershed | collected 2017-08-19 | reverse complement strand
TATTATCTAACTTATTAATAATGGAAAACGTAAATAAACATATAATGACCCGAACCCGTACAAATAAAAAAGGAGAAGAAATAACATATTGTTATGATACTAAACAGTACTATGAAAACTATAAAGAAAAAAGGGGGCACGGTGTTTGTGATGTGTGCGGGTCGGTTGTTCTTGACTTTTACCTAGCCCGACATAAAACCTCTAAAAAATGCGCGCAAATATCCGCAATTTTGGCCAAAATGAAAAATTAACATTTTTTAAAAAATCTTTAAATAATAATCTAGTTTTTTTAAAAAATATTTTGATTTAAAAAATTATTTTCTATTGTATATTAATAATATAAAATGTCCGACTTAATACCTATTAAATCGTTTTGTGCTGATACTTTTGCCCCTTATTGCTCAGTTAATGTTATTTATAAAGATGATAAGAAACATTATGCCCCCGAAGCTGACTGGTTAACATGGGACGCCTCACAATCAAAAATAAGAGATCCAAAAGATAATGCGCTACTTATAAACATTAGAAAACGTTTTATTGTTTTAGATGCAGACACACCAGAAGCCGGCGAGAAAATAATCCAATTATTAACCAAATATAAAATTTATAATGAAGAATATCAAAAAAATTATATTACTACTTCTATTAGTAATGTTTTACAAGGTAAAAAATATAAACTTCATTTTTGGTTAAAAAAGAAAGGCCACGAAATAAAAAAAATAACAAATTGTTATAATTGCGGGCTTGATTTAATAACCGATTATATTTGCGAGCCTATAAATAATAAGATTAGTTATAATTACACCGCAATGCCTAATTGTCCCGATGATTTAATTAATGAATTACAAGCCAACACCCCAAGCGCAATAAAAGCCAGAGAAACCGAAATTAAACAAATAGAAGAAGATAATAAAAACTTAGATTTTGACGAGCTAAAAATAAATGAAATAGTTAATATGTTAGATGTAACAAAAAGCGAAGATTATCAACAATGGAACCTAACCGGCCTAATTTTAGCTGGTTTGTCTAATGATTATTTTTATATTTGGAATGATTTTTCTAAACAATGCGTGAAAAAATACCCCGGAGAAGATAAATTATTTAAAATATGGAAAACATTCAAAGGACCCGAACAACAACCCCAAGGCGGGGCCGGTATTGGTACCCTTATGTATTGGGCAAAACAAGACAACCCAACCGCATATAATGAATTTATAAATAAATATTTTAATAAAGAAATAAATAAACTATTTCATTTATATGAAAATTTAAACAACAAAGACGTAGCCGATTATTATTATCAAAATTTCCCAAATAAATATATTTTTGGTGGTGATGTTAAAAATAAAAAGTCCGGATGGTTTGGCTTTAGACCTAATAACCAAATTATAAATTATGGGGCAGTACCTACCGGTTTACTAAATCACTTATCCGATTTTATGCAAAAAGAGTCTTATAAATTAACAAATAACCTAGATATTAAATATAATCAAATAAAGAACGATAAAAACATGGATAAAGAAACTAAAAAAGATGAAATTGAAATAATAAGAAAAAAGAAAGAACTTATTAAAAACGCCTATAATAAATTAGGATCTTCTTGTTTTATTTCCGGGTGCATCTGTTTCTTAGCTGATTATTATTATAATGATAAAATAGATGAATTAATAGATTCTAATATTAAATTATTAGCTTTTAAAAATGGGGTTTATGATTTTGAAAAAAATATATTTAGACCAATAGAAACAACCGATTATATAAGTAAATGTACTAATTACGATTATAATCCTATTATTAATAACCCAATAAGACAACAAATAAATAATTTGTTATTAGATACTTTCGGGGATGAATCAGTTAAAAATTATTTTTTAGGTGTTCATGGTGTCACTTTGTTCTCAACTTGCCTAGAGTCTATATTTTTATTAAATGGAAAAGGCGGAAACGGTAAAGGCTTGATAACCTCAATTATTCAGGGCGCACTTGGTGATTATTTCCAAACTGCAGAAAATACATTTTTGACCTCACAAATTAAAGCCGGGGCACCTAATCCAACCCTAGCCAATGCAAAGGGCGCCCGTTATTTGTCAATATCAGAACCCGAAGATGTAGCAATAGAAAGTACATTTAATATGGGTTTAATTAAGACCTTAACCGGTAAAGACAAAATAAGTACCCGCGCCTTATATAAGGATAATATAGTTTATTTACCACAATTTACCCCTTTTATTCAATGTAACGACATCCCAAAACTTAATAAGGTAGATAATGCAGTAAAAAGACGTTTTAAAATTATTAATTTTCCTTTTCAATTTGTAGATAATCCCACAAAACCAAACGAAAAACAAAATAACAGTAATTTAAAAGAACTAATTAATAAAGAATATTATAATGAGTTTATTCTAATGTTAATAGAAAATGCCAACAAATACAAAAATAATAAATTAGAAATTCCCGCAAGTGTTGCAACTCATACAAATAATTATTTTGAAGATAATAATATTTTATTAAATTGGTTTAATGAAAAAATTGAACAAACCGGCGATAATAAAGATTATGTTAAAACCTCGGAACTTTTTGATGATTTTAAAAGAACAACCGGAGAAAACATAGACAATAAATTATTTATGAAAAATTTAAAAACTTTTGATCTTAATATAGTAGCGGTTAAAGGATGCAAAGCAGTCCGCGGAATTAAACTAATTAATAATGATGATGAAGAAGACGAAGCCAACCCCCTAGATGTTTAAAATATATAATTCTAATAATTATTTATTTTAAAAATATCTAAAAATATTTAAAAAAATCTTTTTAAAGAATTAATTTCTATCTTATTATAATAATGGAAAATAACTTAAATCCTAAATTCTCTAAAATTTATAAAATAATTAATTCTGCCGGCCTTTGTTATATTGGGTCAACTACTCAAAAATATTTGTCCCGTCGCCTTTCTTGTCATAAATACCATTATGAACGATGGAAAAAAGGCAAAATGAATTTTATGACCAGTTTTAAAGTAATAGCAGAAGGAGATTATAAAATTGAATTGGTCGAGGAAGTAAAAGATAATAATCTATTATTAACTCGTGAAAGATTTTATATTGAAAACACCAACTGTGTAAATAAAATTAAACCAACAAGAACACAAAAAGAATATGTTGAAGCCAACAAAGAAAAAATAAATAATAAAATTAAAAATTATTTTAGAACTGAATATAAAAAACAAGACTCCAATTATAAAAAATACAAAGATAATTATTATTTAGCCAATAAAGATGAAATAAATTTTAATAATAGAATGAAAAGAAGAACAAATAAATTTAATAACCTAATTAATCAATTAGAAACTTTTATAAAACAAAATAAGTAATTAATAATAATAAAATAATTATTATTAAAACTTAAACATCAATATCTTTATTTTTAGAACCTTTAACCGGTTTTATAGCATCCAATTTAACATATACTTTAGCCTGTTTGTCTGAGCTTCCCATATCTTCCATAGTCTCGGCCATCTCCTTTTGCTTCTGCATCATGGCCCCGTATTTTTCCGTAAGATAGGTATGCCTCATTTGGTTAATACTTATAGGGCCTTTAAATATTCGGTTTAATCTTTGGTTTAGTGTTACATTACTTAATTTATCTAAACCCCCATTAAATAAAAGATAATCAACACCTTCAGGGATTACGCTGATCCACTTGTTTAAAATTTTACGTAATGCCAAAGGAATTTCTAAAGTTTGCCCGCCTTCGTGGAACTTGGCAGTTTTAAACTTATGAAATACAAACTGTTTTTTATCAATATAGTTGTCATTATCTTTATCTATGTTTCTTATTTTCATTTCAACAAAATCCAATGAACGGCGGGGCACGATGTGAACACCACCAAGTAAACTAACAATAATATAGTCTTGTATATATTGTAAATCTGAATTAGTTAATTTTGATTTTTTATATAAGTGTTCGGCGGTTTTTTTAAGGTCTTCATATATTGCCCGTATTTCTTCGCTGGTAATATTGGCCCGTGCTTGTTTGTCGTTTAATTGTTGTTTATCTATTTCATGTTTATAATTTATCATGTCTTCATTCATCATGTCCTTATATTCTTTAACATCTGGAGCGATGCAAACCAATGACGCTAAATAAGTCTTACGGGAACTAAGTGTTTTAGGTTTTAAAAATTCTAATATTTTTTTAGTATCTTTGAAGTTTTTTATTTCGGGTTCTTTTACATTTCCAAAACAAGATTTATAAATAGACTTTAATAATGAGTTATAAGTTTTAAGGGAACCTTCTGAAAGATTGGCACGCTTGGCCTTGAGTTCTGCGGAAAAATCCATTTTATTATATTAACCTAGATATTTTTTTATTCGGTTGAAACTTAATTTTATTTAAATAAAAAATATCTAGTTTATTATAATAATGAAAGTTTTCTTTTTTGATGATTATCATAATGATCATTTTAGATTTGTTTTAATTGATTGGAACGATGAATTGCGCAATAAACTTATGTATGGTTATGATGTATTTTCATATATTGGAAACGTTGAAAGATATGGACAACTTATTTGGGGTCCATATATTCCAGTACATAAAACTATGATAAATAATTTTTTAGAAGATATGATGAAGGCAGGTTTTATTTTTGAACCTGATTCATACATTAACCAAGTAAACCCCGAAGACCCAGAATATATTAATAAAATACTTATAAATATAAGTAAATCAACTAATAATTAAGTACTTGAAGGCATTTCAACCTTAATTTATAGTTGAAAATGCTTCAACAAGTTAATTAAAAATTTTTAATTAATCTAAAATGTCCTCAACTGCTTAATTTTAGTTATTTTATAGTTGAAATAGCTTCAACTGCTTAATTTTAGTTAATTTAAATAATAATAAATATTATTATTTGAATTATGCAAGAGCTAATAAATAGATTAACCCAACAAGAAATTTATAATTACCAAGTTTTAATAATGCGAACTGAACAAAAGAAATTTTATCGATGTTACTTATAACGTTTACCATCGCAACCACTTCTTTACTTAGATTTAATCTAATTAGAATATTTTCAATTATCTTATTTTGTAGATTATTTAAAAGCCAGTCCCTAATTATTAAAACTTTTTTTTAGCCCAATCAATAAAACAAGAGGTTGCAATTTTCCAAAGTGGATATTTTTGAATTTGATCGTTATCATGTAAGTACTCTATATTTTTACTTAGGGTTTCAATGTCTGATGGTGTAACATTACCAAATAAAGAGGATACAACTTGAAGAGCCAAAGCCTTCTTATCAATTTTTAATTTATCTTTTTTGTCTTTGTTGTTTATTGCGTGCTCAATCATGCAACAGATCATTGTAAGTAATTCCATGTTAAATTTATCTTTTCTTATTTCTTGGGGCATTGATGTGATTTTGTCTAATATTTTTTGGTGGGTCTTGCTTATTTTGGCTTCTTTCCACAAACCATTTTTAGGATTAATGAAAGCAAATGAGGACATTATATTAAATTACCGGAGAAAAAAAATCTTAGATTAAAAAGTAGAGAATAATTTAAACAATATGGTAAACATTGGCAGAGGCACCAGTTCCACCAAATCCCTTAAATTGTTTTTTAATTACTAAACCTTGTTTAATATTAAACATATCATATATTTCCATTAATTTATCTGACTCAAAATCTCCAGTTTTTAATTGTGTTGCTTCTTTATCTGTAATATCTATATTATAATCTTTCAATGTTCTTTTAATATTTTCTTTTGACATGTATTTAAATACTGATGATAAATCAAATGTTTGACCTTGTTGAGTATTATTTATTATATCGGGAGAAATAAAAATTATACTTGGTTCATATACGTTTCTTGTTTTATTTATTAAATACAAACATTTAAATAAGAAGCGCAAATAAAATCTAGAATCACCGCCAAAAGTAAATGGAGGATTAATAATAATTAAATCATATTTGGGATTTGTAAAGTCGTGTTCTAAAAAATTTCCTTGTATAACTTGGACATCTGGATTAAATGATTCTAATAATTTTGTAAATGTTCCATTCAATTCCATCGCTGTAATTTTTGCATTTGGATTTATATCTCTTATAGCATTAATAATATGACCAGTTCCTGCAGTTGGTTCTAAAATATTTTCAGCTCTGGAAATAATTGTCTTTAAATCCTCATCATTAAATAAGTTTCTTGGAGTTGGAAAATAATCATTTAAATTAGAACCAATTGCTAAATAAAGATTTTCAAAAAATTTCTCATCGTGTTTAACTTTAAATATTTTGTCTTGTATTCCTTTATTATAAATCTCCATAAATTTTTTAATATTACGATCTTTGTTATAATTAAATTTATAAGGTGATGCTTTATAAGATTTAAAAATATCATCAATGAATTTAAACAATTTTATATTAACTTCTATTAAATCATTTTTAGGATTGTTTGGGCTTGTTGCTAAATCTGATTTCATTCCTATTGTTCCATCTGGTTTCATTACAATCTCGTCCTCACCTATTTCTTTATCGGAAACTTTTTCAAGTGTTTTATATTCTGGTTTTGTTTCCACTTTTTTAATTTCTTTTTTTTTCTTTATTTCATTTTCAATATTTCCAATTAATGGCCCTATTTGTTCATCGGGTTGAATCCTTGGAATTGATTTTGTTTTAATATCTGCTAATAGGTCCCCGGTTCTTTTTATATTTTGTTGTGTTCTATATGCTTTTTGTTTTCCTTCCATGGTTTCCCCTGGACTAATTATTTTTAGTCTATCACCTGGAATAATTTCAATAACTTTGGCTTTGTCCCTTGTTGCAATATTCCCCGCTTTGGTTAATGTGTTAATAATCCGGGGTTTCATTGTTTTTGTGAGGTTGAACATTTGGGAAGGTACTTCTAATTTAGGGGTACCAACTATAAATTTTTTATGCATATTAACTAAATCCATTTTATTATATTGACTTAGATTAAAATTTTTATTACCATAATATTTTATCCGCAAAATATCCCGGAGTGTTTGGTTTGGTTCTGTCTGCTTGATGTCTTGCCTTATAATTTTTTCTTTTGGTTTCCGCTTTTTCTTTATCGATTTTTAAATAATTAGGATAATCCATAAAACCGCGCGCACCTATAGAACTAATTAATTTATTATTTTTATAAACATCTATTTTTTTTTTGGGGTTTTTACTTGGTTTTATTTGTACCCCTAATTTTTCGGCTTGTTCAAAACTATATTTAGTTATTTTGTAATTACTCATTATATATAAGTTAGATTAAATTTTTTTAGGCTAATTTAGTGTAAGAATATTTAACGGAAATATCTGGGCGGGTTCCTCCTCCTACTTGTGATTTTGCATTTATAAATAGTTGTTTAGTTGTTGATACGTTCACATATACCCCGCTCATTGTTAATTTTTGACGAATTCCAGAACCTCCGGCCGAGTCATTAATTTGTTCAAAATAACTTAAACCGTTGGCGACTTCAACACTTGAACCAGAAGTTAGGGAAACATACAACTGCTTTTCTTCAATATTATTTGATGCATTAGCCGACCAAGTAAAACCAACTATAATAAGCCAAACCCCAGAACTTGGCAAGGTAAAGTTGCCTATTTCTAATAATGAACTAGGTGACACCCCATAATTTATTACATTTGACACAGTATAACCTATATAATTTTCATCATAATCGAGGGTGGCCGTGTTATAATTAGATTTAATTGGATGATTCATTATAATCCCTTGGTTACCTGTTAAGCTTATATATCCGGAAGCATCGGGAGCGGTTAAATTAATAGATCCATTATTTGCCCGAATATAGGTGTTTTTACTTTTAATATTTATATTTTCCCCAGATTCTAGACCAATATCACCCAAGCCGGACGCCTTCAAGGATATAAAACGATTATTTGCAGGTTGCACTAAAATGTCGCCCCCGTCTATTGTGTTTATGTTTATATCTCCGTTTGTTGACAATAGGTTTATATTTCCTTGTATTCCTTGGGTTACTAAATTAATATCATATCCGCTTGTAGGTTCTAAATTTATATTTCCGTTTGGGTTTATATTAATATGATTATCTTGAGTAATTAACTTAATTTCACTTGCAGAATTTAAAATAATACTTGAATTTTCAGTTATTAATGAAATATTACCTTGTCCGAAATTATGAAGGTTTAAATCTCCGGCCCCATCGTAACACCAAAGTTCCATATTATTACCGTTAGAATACATGTTTATATTTCCCGCGTTAACTTCATAAGTATTAAAAGCTGATGTTTTAACATCACCTAAAACTGAACTAATAATAATATCTTGATTAGATTTTAAATTTAAATTTCCACCAGCTTCTTGGTTAATATTTCCGTTTGTTGATTCAACAAAAACACTCGCCCCGGATAAATTAATATTTGATATAGCTTGTAAATTTAGCGCTCCGGATGTTTTCCCTGAATTTATATTTATTGTTCCCGAGTCAATTGTCATTGTTCCCAATCCTGGAGATACACCAGAATCTTGTTGTATGATCCGGCCGTCGTATGGGTTAAGGCTTGTAGTGTCTCCAATAAATAACATTTGAACATTTTTATTTGCAAAATCTCTAATCATTCTAATTGTTTGGGTCGTGCCTGCTTGTGCGCAAAATATGGCTTCGGGTGTATAAGATATTTCTAAATCCTTGTTTAATTGTTTTAATAATTTTCTAGATGACCCAAAACCATCCCCTGCGTGATAATAAAATGAACTATCAGGCTCCCCATCTATTGTAAAATTAAAATCATTTGAAGTACTAGTGCCAGAGGAAAAAATACCAGTAAAATCATAATCATTATTAGGGTTTGACCCGTCATAAATAACCAGTTTTTTACCTTGTTTATTATTTCTATTTATAAATAATTTATCGTCGATATTCAAACTAAATAATTTTGATATACCTGATTTACTTTCAATTATTGATTCCGCTGTTATTGTGTCCTCACTTTTAATATCATTATTAGATGTTAATCCGTAATGAAAATAAGACGCCCCTTGTGTTTTTAGTTTAACTGCTTGAGGGTCAAAACTTGTTCCTGTTCTATTAATATAAAAATCAACAGAAGCCTCATACCATTTGGGATTAGTTGGCCAATCATCGGGAACCCTTAACACTAGCTCTGATGTTTTATTTTCTAATAAATTAACCCGGGCCCCTAGTGTGTTTATTTCCCCGGTTTGGATTAAATTGGTGGCGTTTGCTGTTGATGCTGAGGCAAGAGCCCCGATCGCTGTTGCTTCTGCTGTTGTTGCTAATGCTAGCGCAGAAATCGCGATCGGTCCATCACCTGCGGGCCCGGTATCCCCCTTATCTCCCTTTGGTCCGCGGTCTCCTTGTGGTCCTTCTGGTCCTTGTGGTCCGGTTGGTCCGCGTGCACCTTCTCCGGTCACATTAGTCATAGTCATAATTACCGAGGGTATAGCTGGGTGGGTGTATGGGATAGACTGAGGCAAAAAATAAATTAATTTTAATGATGAATCAGCAGAAGCCCACATAATTTGTATATAATCATTATCGGCCAAATATAACACCCAATTCCACCCGACTGTGTAATAATCATTACCTTTAATTGTCCACTCGCTCGCAGTGTCTGGAACATCAACCCCATTTTTTCTAATCCAAATAGTAACACTAGAGGCGGAAGAAGTCGAAGAAGTAACTTCAACACTAAACTGTATATTATATGCGGAAGCATTAAGAACCTTTAAAGAACCAGAAGAAGGGCCCGCGGTTATCCCTTGAGATTCTGGATCCATTTGATTCCAAACCATCGCGCGGGGTGTGTTGGGTACTGGGTTGGTTTGTGTTGTTGTATCCCAAACGCTGATCCAGTATGTTTTCCCTATGTCTCCAATTTGTGTGTCGATTGCGTCGATTTGTTCCTGAATTGTTTGATCGGTGTGTATTCCTTCTAATTGGTCAAATTGTAGATCACTAATAGTTGGATTAGATTTAGTTAATATATCCGTGTTAACTTCATCCGCATTAATTGTGCAAAGATTAGTTAAGCTATTAAATCCAATTATTTCTATATTTGATAAACTCATATTATATTAACTTATAAAATATTTATTTTATATCTTATTATAATATGCGAAATTTAACAAATTCAATTCTAATAAATAATAATTTAAAAAGTGGAAAATCGGATTCAACTTTAAAAACTATCGAACTATTGGCTAAATTAGGTTTATTACCAAAAAAGAAAAAAGTTTCTAAAAATAAAATAATTGGTTATGATGAAACCGGTGAACCAATTAGACAAAATAACAAAATGGTAAGTACGGTTACTTATGGGCCACCAATGAACAAAACAGGACCAACACCAAGTAAAGGACCATTAACAATTGAAGATATAAACAGAGAAAAGGAACAAATTGAACAAACCCAAGCACTAATAAAAAGTGGACAAATTCCTCCTAATCAGTTGGAAAGTTATCAAAAACAACTTGAACTAAGATTTGCAGACCTACAAAGTAAACTAAGTACAATGGGATCCGCGGTTGGTTTTCTTGGAATGCAAATGACACAACCTAGGATGTTTACCGGAAGTAATAAATTTAATCAAACAACAGAAGAGCCAAAAAATGATTTTTTCCCAAATAATAAAAATAATGAAACAGTTTATTATGAGGAGGATGAACAAGACTTTACAAACCAAGGATCGCAAGATATTCCTGAAAAAGTTTTAAAAGTAGATGTTAGTCCTTCACCTAATGAAATAATAGAACAAGAACAAACTGAATATATACAACCGGAACAAAAACTAGAAGAAGAAATTAAACCCAAAATTATCCCAATAATTCCAACAGAAGAAGAAATAAATCAAATTAAAATTTCAAAAGAAGGAAAAAATTTTAATAATTTCACTTTAGACGCTTTAAAATATTATAACATTGAAGAACCTTCACGATCATGGGCTAAACCAAAAATAATCGGTTGGATAGCTTTAAATATTGGCCAATCGGGGCAGGCTGAAAATTTCAATATTAAAGATTATCAAAGCAAAACAGTGCCGGAACTTTGGTCAAGTATTAGCAAATATATCAGAAATAAAACAAAAGATTTTAAAAATGAGGATCCAATTTATAACACTAAAACTAATAAATGGGTTATACAATAAAAAAAATCTAAGTTAATATAAATTATGAGTAAAAAAGTGGAAAAAATAATAAATGATTTGTCCGCCGGTGTTGTTCCTTTCGAGTTACACTTTGATTTAACTAAAAAATCGGATTATATTGATTGGTCCGCGTTGTCTTATGATGATTGGAATACAAATGCTTTTTGGTATGGGAAACAGCCCGAGGGACTTCTTGAACAATTCCCCGAGCTTATTGCATGGGTTGACCAAATAGCAGAAGACAGACGAGGGATAACCCCATTAATGGAATTAGAATATAGACAAAAACAAGCAAGGCAAGAAGAAACTTTAAAAAAATTAGAATCTTTAAAAATACAAAATAGTTAAATATAATTTAAAAAATTAATTTTATATTTGATTATAATGGGATATTATGAGGAAAACAGAGAAAAAAGGCTAGAATACCAAAAAAAATATAATCAAGCTAACAGGGAAAAAATTTCAAGTTATTTTAAATCTTATTATATTAATAATTATGAGAATTTCCAAAAAAAGAACAGAATGGGAAAATATAAAAAAACTTATAAAATAACCGGAAATAAAAAACCAGAAATAAAAAAACTAGAAAATAATAAAATAAATTTAGTTTCATTTTAATTATTTTCTATTATATTTATAATGAGTAGAAATTTTCCACAAGCTAGGGTGACCCGTCCTAATACTTTAAGGTTATACGATGAAATAACATCGGGTACTGAAAAATATATTAAACCCGCTTTATCATATGCTGAAGACAAAGCAATTTCAGGGGCAAAATATGCAGGTAAAGAAGTCTTAAAAGCTGGAACCGGTTTGTTGCCCGTTGTTGGTCAAGGTTTAGGGCTTGCTACTGGTGCCGGTATTAGTGCGGTTACTAATCCCGAACTAATTCCATATTTAGGATCTGCTGGGGCTTTGGCTGGTAAAAAAGCCGGTCAATATGCCCAAAAATATTTAAATAAAGAAATAGACAAACTTTAAATAAAATAATACTAGTATAATATTATTTTGTTTTAATTGTAATAAATACGATTGTATAGGCCTTGTTTTCTATATAATGGATTAGCGTTATTAGATGAATATTCATCATTAATTTTACTTTCTTCTACTGGGACAACTGTAAAAACTAATGTACCCCTCAAAATTTGTGATGTAACTGGGGCGCTTAAATCTCCTAATTCTTTAACATAAAATCTCAAATTAATTTTGTCTTGTGATTTATAAAACATTGTGCCGTGAGTGTTTCCAAATGTAATTGGATAATTACCTGATACACTGACCGATTGGGCATAAATAGGCCCAACTATCCAGGTTTGACTTGTTTGTTGTGGATTATCATCTTTTATTTGCGAGTCTAATTGTAATCCTTCACAATATAAATTTAGACAACGTTCAGTATTATCGTTAATTGTTGAATATGGATACATTTCAGTAAGGAAAATATTAAATTTGGTATAAGAATCCCAAAAGCTTTGACATGCTTGTCTTATGTCTATATTCTTTATTGTTATATCAGAATAATCTGCATTTGTTATTCCTAAATTTGTTTGAGTTGTTGTAAGACCTGCAGAACTTAAACACAATGTTGCTTTTTGTGGATTTAAATTTGGTTTAATAGGACGAATAAAAAAAGATAAATATGCTAATCTATTAGGTACGCCACCGGTAAAAGTTGGTAAAGCTCCATTTATTGCACTATTGTCATAATTTCTAAATTGTAAAGTAAATGTGACTGCATCCCCAGACTTTTTAAATTGTATTGGACTATTTGCTAGGTCAAAATTACCCACATGGTCTGATCCTGTTATTCCTGATTTTAAAACCCCTACTATTGCCTGAGCTGTTGATTCTGTTGTTCCTGCTTTAGTATTATTATTTACCCAATTAAATCCGGACAAAGCAAGTGGCATTATTTGCTGATCTACTGTTGCAACATATCCCTGTTGATAATAACCAGCTAAAACAATCTCAAAATCTTCGTATTTGTCCCAGAAAGTACTGCAAGCTGTGCGCATGTCAAAATTATTATAGGTATAAGTTCGGGCAGAGTCTGAGATTATTTTACTTGGATAGGCAATAATTGGCGTCCCTGCTAATAAATTTGTATATAGACCAATATAACCCATTTCATTTTGATTATTTTCAGCTGGTTGAATTATAAAATTATAGACTTGGTCAGGCATTTGTGTTATACTTGTAGGTGTTCCAGTTCCTCCATTTGTTGACAAGTTTGTTAAATAAAACTCTAAATTTACAATTGGGGAACCTTTACGAAAATTAAAACAAACTCCATTATTTGTGGGGACACTTGTTAATGCAGTATTAGAGCCTCTTGTTGAACTAATTGGCATATAAATTTGACCAGTTCCGTATTTTTCATCATAACAATTAATCCAATCTAAGCCTTTAATATTATTTTGAATCATATAAGCTTGTGAACCGGTATTTGTAACTGATGCATTATAACGGACGCCGATGCATCTAATAGAAAATAAGTCATATTTTTCCCACATTTGACCCATTATATTTCTTAGGTTTACATTACGAAAAATAAAATTTGTTTTAGCTGTATTAGTGTCTGCGGTTGGTATGTTAAAAGTATCTAATGATAAAAATGCTGTTTCAGTATTCATTTATTATAATAACATAGGAAATATTTATATTATTTAATTCCAATTACCATAAAATTAACAGACCAATCATTATAAGTATTTATTGACGGGTAGGTTGTTGTATTACCAACTTTAAAACTTAAATTAACGTTTTCACTTTCTGGCTTTCTGAATGTATTGGCTGAGCTCATATTACCAAAACCAGAAAAACAAGAGGTTGAGGAAGCCCCGCCTGGTGATTCAATAAAACCAGTCCCACCAATACCATATCTATTATATGAAGTCATTGAACCTGGGCCAATTGCTAAAGTATTTATAAATTGTAATCCTTCCATAACAATATATGTATATCTTTGGTCACCTGATATAGTTCCGCCTAAGGTTACACCACAGGCCCAGGATGTCATTATTAAATTAAATTTTTCATACTTATCCCACATTGTGCCTAGGATATTTCTTAAGTTAATATTAAACAAAGTCCATTGGGAATAATCTGCGCTTAATGTACCGAATTGGTTAGTTGTACCAGCAACGAGAGCCTGAGTGGTTAGAGTAAATGCTCTTTGTTCTAAGTTGTAAAAACAATTAAATGGATTGGAATATAAGGGGTTTAGGTTGGCTAATCCTTGAAAAGTAAAAAACCATGAGCCATAAGTAGAGGTGCCATTAGCCCCGGTTATTGGTTCCCAATATATACTTATTTGGTTATTTTCATCTACTGGCTTAGTTATTATGTATTTATAATTTGCAGAATATGAATCCCAATAAAAATCCTGGTCACCGTATGAAGTAATTAAACTATTAACAAGCGCTGATCCTCCTTGTGGTTGGCCGTTTTTACTTGTTTGAATAATATTTAAACCATCAATATAAATATAAGGTATTGCGTTAATTCTTGCCATTGAAACAATTTCCACAATATAATAAGTATAATTGGTGTATAGAGTTTCCCCTAAAACTTGTCTCATGTTGACATTCCATGTGTAGCGGGTTTGTGCTGTGTTTTTATAACCAAGAGGGCCGGGGGTTGTTGTAATTGTATTTTCATAAAGCCATAATTTAGCGACTTCTTTGTCCATTTTATTATAATAATTGGAGAAAATAATTATAATAAAATAAATTGGCAGTTTGTTAACTAAAAATATTAGTTAATAAGCCTTTAGATGGTTTAATATCTAACGTAAGCAACACCGTTTTCACAAACAAGGACAGTGTCTAAGTTAGCAAATGCGGTGTAATAACATTGAGGATTATTGGAAACAGTTCCATCATAAACAGGTTGGAAAAATATATCTGAGGTATTAGTATTCATACCTGCAAAAATAGCGGATTTGTCAACATTTTGATAAGTTTCTAAATCAATACCAACTAAGAAAGAACCAGATTCCAATGTGTTATAAGTTAATAAATCATTAATAGTTTGCTGTTCTTTAAGAATATAAGAAGAATTGTCAACAGATGGTTGATAGTTAATATCAGCAATAGAACCAAAACATTTTCCTACTTCAGTAAAACAATCTACTAAATTATTAGGAGCAGAAGAAGGGAGAACTTCAGAACCAACACGGAAAGTATAAGAAGATAAACCCATATTAACGGATGAAATGGGATATTTTGTTACAGCTCCTAATCCTTGTCTTTGATTTACAACAAGAGATTTTAAGGAGGAGAATTTAGCAGGGATAGACATTGATACAGTTGTAGAAACTCCAGAAGTTAATTGAGCGGAGTGGGTAAAACTGCGCCAGTCAGGGAAAACCATTTGCATGGGATTGGATGAACTGGCTTCAATTGCTTGAATGGCAGAGTCGGGAAGTTCAATAAATTCGGCAACATATTCAACATTATAAAGGTTAAAAGTGGTTGGAGCTGATGCACTTGCATCAAAACATAAAACTTTAGTAACAGCATCAGCTAAGACAATTTCAACACGAAGAGGGGCGGAAGTCATTTGCCAAAGAGGAAGATATTTACCGCCAGCTAATGCACCAACTAAAGCAATTAAATTAATAGAAGCATTGAAAGTTTTAGGAACTGTAGCACTTCCTGCACCAGTTATAATATTAGCGCCTCTATTCAAAGCTTTTACAGTGACACCACCAGAAGAAGAGGATGCAGGGCCAGAAAATTCAGAAGAAGTTCCTGAGGTAATAGAAAAACGACCAGCTACGGAATCGTTTGGCATTTGCATATCATAAAGGATTTTAGCTAATTGAGAATAGTTGTCGATATCTTGAAGTAAATTAGAACCATGGAAAACCCTTAAACGTTGGATCCAACCGTGATGACCACAAGAATCAAGAGCACCAACGACAGCAGTTTGACCATTAGGAATAAAAAGAGCACCAGAGAATTTAAGAACGGATTCAGAGGGGATTAAAGAGGTATTGTTACGAGTAGGAATGTTTACGGTTATGGTTGAACCGGGACCATAGCCAAGTGATTGAGTACCTTGACCGTTTTGAGGTTGGACATTGGTTCTGTATCTTCGAGCTGGGGCAGATTCAACTTTTGACAAGTATTTAAGAGTATTGGGAATCATATTATAATATTAGGAGAAAAAAAAATAAAACTAAATAATTTTATTTTTTTTTATTTAAGCCCATTGGCCAAGTTTAGATCCTTCATTTCTGCGGATACGTTCAACACCGCCAGTCTTTTTGGTTTCATTTAATTCTTTTGTAACATCAGCTATTTTTTTGATATTTTCTAAAGGTTTTTTAGTTCCTAACATGGAGCCGAGAGGTTGTTTATAGCCTAACATTTCAGTGGCTAAAGGTTTTTTAAAGCCTAACATATTACTCATTATATTAAAGTACCGGAGAAATAAAAATCTAAAGTATTTATAATAATGAATAGTCGAGTTGATTCTATACAATTGTTTTTAAATTCTAAATTTGCAGACCAAAAACCAACTGGTGACACTGGGATATGTGTTTACTCATTTCCTTCTATTGATATTCCCGATGGTCATTACATCTATTTATCTTTACAAAATGCGGTAATACCATATTCTTTTTATTCTATAAATACTTCAAATAATGTGTTAATCATAACCTCGGGGGATTCAACATACACCGCAGTGGTTGAACCTGGTAATTATAATATAAATCAGATGATTACAGCACTTAAGGCACAGTTAGGCGGTAACTTTGATTTGGTCTATAATACGATTACTAATAAATTGACTATAACTAATAGCGTGGCCGAGTTTACTGTTCAATATGAGGGTTCAACCTTAAATCATGCGCTTGGCTTCTCAGATACTGCGATCACTGTAAGTTATTTAAGGTCTGCCACTGGTACCACATGCGTAAATTTAAACCAAATTCGCGCCATTAATATAGATATAGATATGCCCACATATAACATAAATGTGGCGCAAAAATTAAACCAAAATATTTTAGCTACTATTCCAGTAGTTACACAGCCTTATGGTATGATTAACTATACCAATCCTAATAATTTTAGAATAAATATGTTTTGTTGTAAATTGGAAATGATACGAGTTAAATTACTAGATAACCTAAATAATTTAATTAATATGAATGGGGTAAACTATCAAATGACCTTGCAAATTGACATTGTTGGATTTACTTAAAGTTTATCATTAGTTTTAATATCTAATAAATTAAAATTTTTATAAAATTTATCATCAAAGGCGTCAACGTCTAAATGTTGATAAGGTTCATTAAAAACAAAATCAAATAATTTTTTTGCATCATCTTCTTTAATTTTTAATATTTCTTCACGGATAATATTCCATTCTTCAGAGTTGCGGGGCTTAAAGCATGTTAAATAAGTTATTTGACGGCGCAAAATTTTGGGCATATACAAATAAGATTGTAAAGTGAAAATAAAAGATGTGTTTAAATGTCTTGTTTTTATTAACATTGAATTTAAAACCTTTTGAATGTCTTTATCTTTCAATGTGTTGGCAAAATCATCTATAATAACGCAATTATATGGGGGTTCTTCTTCTTTATTTTCTTTGCTGTCTTCCATCATTTTTTCTAATTCATTTTTTAAATCTGATAAATTTGAATAAGTTAATTCATGATAAACTTTATCATGTTTTGCGAATGGATGGGAAACAACTGACATAAAGGATGACATAGGGCACCAATAATATATATTATCGAATTTACGATGATAAGCCCCGGATTTTTTAAATTGGTTAAGGAGTAGCGATGATTTACCAGAACCACCAGAACCAACTAATAAATATATCATGCCGTTTCTTCTTGAAATTCCATCAGGAACCCCGGGAATATAAATGTCCATTGCTTCCTTTATAGGCTTAAGGGTTTTTATTTGAGTATTTGGGATTTGTTTAATCTCGGTTATAGTCATTATTATATTAGTTTAGATTTTTTATTTAATTAAGATTTTTTTCTAATATAAATTAATGGATAGTAAAGATCAAGAAAACGACACAGACAACGAACCCCTCACCAAACCCAAAAAAGAACGCACTGAAAAGCAAAAAGAAGCATTTGAACGCGCAAGACTCGCCAGGGCTCAATATCTAGAAGAGAAAAAGAAGCAAACAGAAACTGGGCCAAGTTTAAAAGAACGTAAACAAGCACTAAACTCAGTTAAAAAAGAATTAGAGGGAAAACAGGAAAAGCCAGCAGAATCAGACGAGGAAATAATTCTCCCTAAAGATAAACCTAAACCAAAAGAACCCGAAATTATACCCACAAAAAAGGGGCATAAAATAATTACTAAAAAACCAGAACTAGAACCAGAATCAGAAACTGAAGTAGAGGAAGAAATAATTTATATTAAATCAGCACCAAAAAAGAAAAAGAAAAAACTCGTTAAAAAAATAATATTTGAAAATTCAGACAATGAGGAAACAGATGACGACGGCGGATCACAAGCTCCACCTGCTCCACCTACTGCAACATATAGACAAACTAAAACACAACAAAACGCAAAAACAAAAGCACCACAACAACCCGCGGGCATCTCAGTAGCTAAGCCCCAATTTCAATATTATTTTGCTGATTAATTTCATTAAATAAATTTTAATAAAGTTTATTTAATTAAGATTTTTTTCTAATATTTACTAATTATAATGAAATCAATTAAATATGGTTTATTAAAATATTTTATTCATTATCATGGTTATATTAATATATATTATAATAATCAAAAACTAACATTTTTTAATTTAAATGATAAAATAAAAGCATTTGAATTTATGGATAATTTTAATAATCAATATTATAAAACCAAATTATATTGAAACAGACGGCATGAAGGGGGTGACCCCCTTTTGAAGGGCCTAAAAACCAAAATCCTATAGAAATACCCTATTTTTACCCCATTTTCCTAGGATTTTGGATTTTACCCCCTTCAACCCCCTTCAACCCCCTTCAAGCTAATAAATTCATTAAATAAATATATTTAAAAAAATATTTTGTATTGTATTATAATGGAAGGTAAAAACAAACAAATTAAAACCCGAATCAATAAAAAGGGCGAAGAAGTGACTTATTGTTATGATGCGAGAAAGTACTATGAAGCATATAAAGAAAAGCGTGGGCTCGGTGTTTGTGATGTGTGCGGGGCTGTGGTCATGGATCAGTATTTAGACAAACATAAAACTACTAAAAAATGCCTACAAATTGGCGAAATTATAAACAAATATAAAAAATAATAAATTCAAATAATGTATTTATTATTTTTACCGGGTTTAAGATACCCCCAAACCCTCCCATAGTTTAACCCTCTAACCCACCCATATGATGAAATCCATCATAAAACATTTTATATTATATGATTTTACTATAATTATACTATGTTAAAAATAGGTCTGGAGGGTTTGGAGTGTTTTTTGGCCAAAACCTTATAATACTATTATTATTATTATTATTATTTTCCAATATTTTTTATTTACTATTTATTATAACTTTTTGTCTAAAACTAGGTAAACCCTCCCTACCCTCCCTAAGATGAAAAAATAAGATG